>OKAL01000336.1_pt1 | contig 18407 bp, 8 predicted proteins | sample 1612781 | NCBI WGS metagenome assembly OKAL01 (sample SAMN04436817, study PRJEB24849) | human gut metagenome | biome: human gut; feature: NICU; material: stool | host: Homo sapiens | place: USA: Saint Louis, MO | collected 2011-05-05 | reverse complement strand
CGCACATTTTTGCGGGTGTTGGCCTGCTCTTTGGCGGCATCCTGCTGACTCATAAACTCTCCAGAACTCTTTCAATTATTTGTTGCCGGTGGCGTTCTTCAGCGCCAGACGGGCAGTAACGCGCAGGCGCAGCAAGCGCCATAAAATCCAGACCAGCGTGGCGGCAGCGATGCTCGCCGTCAGCAGATAAGTATCGTTATAAGCCAGAATATTCGCCTCCAGCGCGGTGACCGTTTGCAGCTGCGTTATCGCCTGGGTGCCCAGCAGCGCGCTGTCGCCAATCAGGCTTTTATACATTTGGGTATAAAGCTGAATTCGCTCGTTGACCAGCGGGTTGAGCGTGGTGAGCTGGTCCGCCAGCAGGCTGGAGTGGTATTTCTCGCGCCAGGTCTGGAAGGTGCCGAGGATCGCGGAGCCCAGCAGGCCGCCCAGGTTCTGGCTCATGCCAAACATCACCGAGAAGCTGACCAGGTTACGCGGGTCGGCGATCACCCCGCCAATGGCGGCCAGCATAGCGGGCGCCAGGAAGAAGGCGCTACCGAAGCCCAGCAGGAACTGGCTTACCATCAGCTGATCCGGACGGGTCAGGTTGTTGGACTGGCTGTCCAGCAGCGAGGCAACAATCATCAGCGCCAGAGACGTGATGATTGGCCACGCCAGTTTCGTCGGCTTGATGGTGAGACAGCTGGTGACAATCCCGCAGACGATCCCGGCGAAAATGGACCACGCAAGATGCGTCATCTGCTCGTTCTGTAAGCCCACGTACTGCAGCCAGCCGATGACGCCGGTGTTCTGCTCGGCCAGCACGATACGGATCAGCAGCATAATCAGCCCCAGGCGGACGATGCTGCCGCTCGACAGCCAGCGGGTGTTCAGCAGCGGGTTGCTGCGGTTATGTTCAAAGACGATGGCTGCGACAATCAGCACCAGCGATAGCGCCAGCGACCAGCCGATCCACGGCGCTTCGAACCACCAGTCAAGGCGGCCCAGAGAGAGGACGGCACAGAGCAGGGCCATCCCGGGAGCCAGTAAAAAGAAGGTGATAAAGTCTTTTTTCTCAAAGACCTTGCGCCGGTCGCCCGGCGGCAGTTTTAAGGCGATGACGCAGGCCAGGGAGATCAGCGCCAGTCCCAGCTCGAAGAAATAGAGCCCGCGCCACTCGTCCAGCTGCAGCAGCTCGGTTGAAAACAGGCGGGCCAGCGGGATGGCGAGCGACGATCCGGTGATGCCGATGGTCAGTGCCTTCAGGCGGTGCTTCGCAGGCCAGGCCTGGATCTGATAGTAAATCCCCAGCGAGCTGAGCGCGGCGGCCACCATGCCGTGCGCGGCGCGCACCATCAGCGCCGAGCTGAGATCGTTAACGAACAGGTGGAAAAAGGTGACCAGCACGTACAGCACCAGAAAACCTTCCGTAAAGGCGCGCAGGCCGTACTGCTGGCGGAATTTAACCAGCAGCAGGTTGATGGAGATGTTGGTCATCACATAAACCGCGGGCAGCCAGGCGATTTCGGTTGACCAGGCGCCGAAGGTCCCCTGCAAATTTTGCAGGTTGGCGGTCACCACCGCATTGCCCAGCGCACCCGTCAGGCAGACCAGAAGGCCCACGACGCCATAGGCAATGCGTTTTGGCGTACTGTGTTCGGGCGTGGAGGGCGAACCCAGCAGGGCGGGTTTCTCATGTGGCTGCCACTCGCGAGGAGCATAAGGGTCGCGTTCGGGCAGGCGCATAACGTCGTTTACCTTAGGAATGATTGAATAATTAGCGGGCTAGCGATTCTACGACTCCCGCAAATGATAATTCAAGTGAATATGATTTACGCATGTTAATCAAATGGTGAAGGGAAATTTAAGGAAAAAGAGCGGCCCGCAGGACGGGCCGGGAAGGGTCAGAGACGTTCGGGCTGCGCCTGGATGAGAGTGGCGCGCTTAACGCGGCTGGCGCAGAAAATCGCGATTAAAGAAATGGTCACCGTGACGGCAAGATACCAGGCCACCGGCACCCAGTCGCCGTCGTATTTTGCCAGCAGGCCGGTGGCAATCAGCGGCGCGGTACCGCCAGCCAGCGCGGCACCCAGCTGATAGCCGAGCGTAATGCCGGTGTAGCGGACGTTTGCGCTAAAGATTTCAGAGCACAGCGTGCCGAGTACCGCCGTGACAGGGGCCCACAACACGCCAAAGGCGATGACCGTCGCGAGCACGATACCCCACGTGGTGCCGGTATTGAGCAGCATAAACCACGGTACGATAAACAGGCCCAGCACGAAGACGCTGATTGCGTACATGCGCTGACGGCCTACCTTATCGGAGAGCAGCCCCATTAGCGGGATCATAATGGTCGCCACCAGGGCTCCCAGCGTCACGGCTTCCAGCGCCTGCGATTTCTGATACGTCAGCGTGCTGGTGGCATAGCTCACCACGAAGGTCGAGAAAATATAGAACGGCGCGGTTTCAACCACCTTCAAACCGGCGGCAATCAGCACTTCACGCCAGTGATGTTTCAGCGTATCGCGCAGCGGGGCCTTCGCTACCTGACCGGACGCTTTCACTTTCTGAAAATCGGGCGTTTCGTCAATATCTTTGCGGATCCACAGGCCGAGCAACACCAGTACCGAGCTCAGCAGGAACGGGATGCGCCAGCCCCAGGAGAGAAATTCCTCCTCGCTGAACAGGGTCATCAGCGACACGATAAAGGTTGCCATCAGCATGCCGATGGTGACGCCCGCCTGCGGAATACTGCCGAAGAAGCCTTTACGTTTTTCTGGCGCGTATTCATAGGCCAGCAGCAGCGCGCCGCCCCATTCACCGCCGATGCCCATCCCCTGAATGATGCGCATCAGGATCAGCAGAGCAGGCGCCCAGAGGCCAATCATCTCATACGTGGGCAGCAGGCCAATCATAACGGTTGCACCTCCCATCAAAGAGAGGGTCAGCACGAGGGTTTTTTTACGTCCGATGCGGTCGCCGATGTGGGCGAAAAGTACCCCGCCAATGGGGCGAATAAAGAAGGTTAATGAGAAAGAGAGATAAGAGAGGATGAGTCCGATCACCGGATCGACCATCGGGAAAAAGATCTTATTGAAGACCAGCGCGGCCGCCGTACCATAGAGAAAATAGTCAAACCATTCAATGGCGCTCCCGGTAAGGCTGGCGATTAACACCTTTTTATTTTTACGTAACACCGTCGTCGTACTTTCATGTTCTGTCATGACCTGAAACCCCGCCACGTTGATGATGAGAGAGGTGTCACCTGGCGCGCTTCAGGTGCAACCTGTGATGATTAAAAAGGTTGTGAAATTGTTAAGCAACTTAGGGTTGGATGTTGTCTTTGGCAAGCGCAGGGGGGATAAAACTGGTCAGATCACGGCGAAATAAGCAGCGTTGGGTGCTTTTTCATGACGCCTGCACAATACAATGTTTTGTAGGGCTGGAAATCAAAAGCATAATAGGCAGGTGCAACCCGATGATTTTTGGATGTTTCTGGTTATTTCAGAAAAATGATAAATTCGGCGCTTCAACAACGTGAGGAGTTCACCATGGTTCAGCCCCATTTTCCCCTTCTGGCGGATGCCACGCTGGCGGCCATCAATACTGTCGGCGCATGGCTGGCGCAGGACGAGCTGAGCGTGACGCGTCACGCTCCGGAGATTGATGCGGTGATTCTGGCTGGAAACGCGGTGATCCCCACCATTGATGCGGCCTGTCGTATTGCCTCACAGAACGACGTGCCGCTTCTGATCAGCGGCGGTATCGGGCATTCGACCCCCTTTTTATATGCCGCCATCGGCAATCATCCGCGTTACCACACCGTACCGGTCACAGGGCGGGCCGAAGCGAGCATTCTTGCCGACATTGCGCGGGCGTTCTGGCAGATCCCTGAGGCGCGTCTGTGGGTTGAGGATCGCTCCACCAACTGCGGTGAAAACGCGCGCTTTAGCTGGAACATGCTGAAACAGCATCATCGAACGACCGGGCGGGTGCTGGTGGTGCAGGATCCGACGATGCAGCGCCGCACGATGGCGACGTTTGCCCGCGTGTGTCGTGATGAGCCCGATTCACCGCAGTGGATAAGCCATCCGGGGTTTACGCCGACGCTGCAAAACGGTAACGAGGGCGTGGAATTCAGCGAGGGCAACACCGGCCTGTGGCCCGTTGACCGTTACCTTTCACTGGTTATGGGGGAGATGCCGCGCCTGTATGACGACGCTAACGGCTATGGCCCGGCCGGGCGGGATTATATTGCTCACGTTGAATTCCCCGAGGCCGTCACCGCCGCGTGGAAACAGCTACAGCAGGATCCTGTCCTGAAGGGCGCACGTAAAATAATTTAGGCACGGAACAATCCCCTCGCCCCATCGGGGAGAGGGTGAGGGGGGGAAAATCACAGCGCCGCAAACTTATCCAGCGTCCGCACCAGCTGCGTCACAAACCCATACTCGTTGTCATACCAGGCAACGGCTTTCACCAGCTGAAGGTCTCCCGCTTCTGACACCTCCGTCTGCGTGGCGTCAAACACCGAACCATAATGCGAGCCAATCACATCTGACGACACAATCTCTTCATCGGTATACCCGAAGGATTTATTGCCCTGAGTGGCCTTTTTCAGCGCGGCGTTAATCTCCTCAACGGTCACTTTCTTGCCCAGAATCGCCACCAGTTCGGTCACGGAGCCCGTTTTAACCGGCACGCGCTGGGCGTGGCCTTTCAGTTTGCCGCTGAGCGCAGGGATCACCAGACCGATGGCCTTTGCGGCGCCGGTGGTGTGCGGAATGATATTCTCTGCCGCCGCCCGGGAGGCGCGAAGATCTTTCCCGCGCGGGCCATCCACCAGCGCCTGGGTACCGGTATAGGCATGAATGGTGGTCATGGTGCCCACCTTAATTTCAAACGCGTCGTTCAGGGCTTTTGCCAGCGGGGCGAGGCAGTTGGTGGTGCAGGAGGCGACGGAAATAATGGTATCACTGGCGTCAATGGTCTCGTCGTTCACGCTGTAGACGATGGTTTTCATGTCCCCCGCGGGCGCAGAGATCAGCACCTTCTTCGCGCCCGCGTCCAGGTGCGCCCGTGATTTCTCTTCAGACGTATAAAAGCCGGTGCACTCCACAACGATATCCACGCCCGCGGTTTTCCACGGAATGTGCTTTGCCTCTTTTTCGGCATACACCGCGATGGTTTTACCGTCAACGATCAGCGCATCCTCGGTGAAATCCACGCTCCACGGGAAGCCACCGTAGTTGGAATCGTGCCTGAGCAGGTAGGCCAGCACTTTGGGAGAGGTGAGGTCGTTGATGGCGACGACGGTATTACTGTCCTGGGTTTCAAGAAGGCGGCGCAGAACAAGACGTCCGATGCGTCCAAATCCGTTAATGCCAATTTTACTCATGGTGTTCTCCTGTAAACGTGTCGATGTGACAGTTTGAACTCATCCAGGCTTAGACCATCACGGGCAGGGCGGCAATTGAAGATGCTTCATGCGGGAGGATGTATTTGAAAAACCATACAGAAAAGTTAATGAATTTTTAAGGAAAGGAGATTATGTTGGCGCGGTAACTGTTTTTAATCGAGAAATCACATGCGCACTAAATATACAAGCCTGCAAATCGGCATCCACTGGCTGGTGTTTCTGTTAATCATCGTCGCCTACTGCGCCATGGAGTTCAGAGGTTTCTTCCCGCGCACCGCGCGCCCGACGATCAACATGATCCACGTCTCATGCGGGATCAGTATCCTGGTGCTGATGGTGACGCGTCTGCTGGTTCGCCTGAAATTCCGTGCACCACCGATTCAACCGAAGCCAAAAGCGATGGTGACGGGGATGTCTCATCTGGGGCATCTGGTGGTGTATCTGCTGTTTATTGCGCTGCCGCTGATTGGCATTGTGATGATGTATAACCGGGGCAGCGACTGGTTTGCTTTTGGCCTGGCGATGCCGCATGCGGCGGAGTCCAATTTTGACCTGGTAGATATGCTGAAAGAGTGGCACGAGACGCTGGCAAATCTGGGCTATTTTGTGATTGGCCTGCACGCCGCGGCGGCGCTGATGCACCACTATTTCTGGAAAGATAATACCCTTCTGCGCATGATGCCGAAAAAGCGTTCGTAGTCTTTAACGCTTGCCGGGTGACGCGTAGCGCTCCCGGCCTACGATTCTGGAATTGCATCGTAGGCCGGGTAAGGCATAGCCGCCACCCGGCTTGTTTTTTAACCCAACAGAGCACGCTCTTCAGCCGTTAACGCCAGCGTCTGCGTTGACCCCGTTTCCGACGACGTCACCGCCGCTTCCAGCACGGCCATCACCGCTAATGCCTCAACAGGGTGGACAGGATTGGCGATTTCCCCGCGTAGCGCATTACGCACGTTGATGTAGTACTGACGCTGATCGCCTTTCGGGGTAGGGATCGTCTGCGATGCGCCGTCAGCGCCAAAGAACACCATGCTGTCGCTGTCTTCGCCCCAGGCCTCACTGCCGGGGATCACCCCGGAGAGCAGCTGTGCTTCCTGCTGATCGATTCTGGCCTTCACCACGCTGCCCTTGTCCCCGTGGACGGCAAAGCGCGCCGTACCGCCCGCCACCAGCATGCTGGCGTGCAGAATCACCTTATGCTCCGGGTAGTTTAAGACCACGTGCGCCCAGTCGTTAATTTCTGCAGCGTCGCGCAGCGTCGCGATATTCCCCTGAACCGACTGCGGCAGGCCAAAGAGCTGCAGCGTCTGGTCGATAAGATGAGGACCCAGGTCAAACCATAAGCCACTTCCGGGGACGTTCTGCTCGCGCCAGCGCACGCGCACTTCCGGGCGGAAGCGGTCAATATGTGACTCCAGATGTTTAATCTTGCCGAGCGTGTCCTGCTCAATAATCTGCTTAATGCCGAGGAAATCGCTGTCCCAGCGGAGCAGACGCTGCTTTTCCTCCGCCAGCGCAATCAGGTCGCGGGCTTCCTGCAAGTCGAGGGTGAAAGGCTTATCCACCACGACATGCTTGCCGGCGTTCAGAGCCAGCGTCGCCAGCGGGGCGTGCGTGGCGTTGGGGGAGGCAATCACCACCAGATCAACATCCGGATGCTGAATAGCCTCTTCAGGGGTGGCGACCACCTCTACGTCCGGCAGATCGCGTTTAACCTTCTCTTCATCACGAGAAGAGACCACGGCCAGCTTAAGCCCGTCCACAGACTGGATTAACGGGGCATGGAAGGTTTTGCCCACAAATCCATACCCGATCAGCGCAATGTTAATTGTTCGAACTGTACTCATGAACTTCTCCACGTTAATTCGCGCACACCGTGACCTGCAATGCGCCAGGGTCCCCAAGCTCAGGCCAGGGACGATCTAAAAAGAGTTGTTGAATGTTGGATAACCCGGAAACCAGATACGGCTCGCAGCGGTTGACCTTCAGGTGGTCGGCAACAATCCAGTGCGCATGGCTCGCGTCAAGCATCGCGCGCTTAACCTCGGCATCCGCTTCTTTACCGGCGCTCAAACCGAGTTCGGCATGAATGGCGCACGCCCCGAGGATGGCGATATCTGCCCGATAGCGGGACAGCAACGACAACGTGGCGCTTCCGGCAAACAGGCGCTGCTGGTGGTCCCATTTCCCCCCCAGCAGGATCAGTTCAACGTCTTCCCGGTCGCTAAAATGCTGGGCGATATCCAGCGACGTGGTTATGACGGTGAGCGGCCCGCGAAGAAAGGAGGCGACAGCCATTACCGTGCTGCCCGCATCCAGAAACAGGGTAGAACCCGCAGGGACCTGCAGGGCGACCTGTTTTCCGAGGCGCTGTTTGGTTTCCGGCAGCAGCGTATTGCGGCCCTGACGGTTCATGGCGGAGAGATTCAGCGCGATGGCTCCGCCGTGGTTCTTCTGCGCCAGACCCTGGTTCTCCAGGTCGGTCAGATCCCGACGGATGGTATCGGCTGAAACCTGCAGCTTTTCTGCCAGTTCGGTGATGCTGGCCTGGCCTTGCTCGCTCAGGATATCCAGAACGTGGCGCTGTCGTGCAGTTTTGTGCATCGGTTACATTCCTGCAAAATATCGCAATAGTTTGCATAATACAGCATTTTAACGCAGAGAGAAGGGCAACGTGGTTTTAATGTCGCGGAGTGAGGTGATGATTCAGATGCGTGATTATTAAAATTTTATTAAACAGGTATAAGCAAGCCGTTTTGAATGTTAATCATAATGTTATTGTTATGTTTTATTTAACGGTTTGGATTATGTAACCAGTGCAACACCATTGTCTGGAGTTAAGTTTCGACAAAATAGATATTTATAGATATTAATTGCTTTAATTAGTTTTTTAATAGCGATAAATCCCAATTCATCCTGTTTGGTTACTTAAATTGACACTTCTTTGAAAATCTTTGTGTCTGACCCGCGCGGAAATTAACGCAAAAATGTGCAGGGAGCAAATTAAGAATTTTCCTTAAATAACAGACGGTTTATATGTTTCATCTGAAAGGTCATTTTAAGAGTTTTGTCCAGAAACCCCATCTTTTTTCTTAATTGTAACACCACATTAACATTGTGGGTGTAGTGGCCTATAACACATTTTGTTATGCTGCTAACCACTTTAGGAAATAAGTAAATTCTTAATTAAATAAGACGCAGGCAGATCTCATCTCCAGGGGGAAATGGGTATGGGGAGTTTTACCTAAAATTCGGCAAGGATGCTAAAAAAGATATTTGTCTAATTATCTATACCTCTTTTTGGGTAATTGCTTCAGTGTCACTCAGAGTCAGGGAGATAAAATGACGATATTACGAAAGCCAATGTTACGCCGATTTACAGCAGCGCTGGCATTCATTTCATTAGCCATAAATACGGCGTACGCCAATAGTAGTCAGGTGGGTATTGCCCCGGTTGCCAGGACAACCTTAAAAGAAAGTATTCTTTTTGCTATCGATCGCGATCCGTCTATTAGTCAGCAGGCCGCGCAGCTCGGTATTGGTCAGGCACAAATAGATGAAGCGCGCAGCGGCTGGATGCCGCAAATATCGCTGAACGGGAGCACGGGCCATAGCCAGACCACCGATTCCAGCGGGTCGCTGAAGAATTCAGCCGCCTGGGGACTGAGCCTGACGCAGCTGATCTATGATTTTGGCAAGACCAATAACAGCATCAGCCAGTCTTCCGCCCAGCGCGATAGCTATCGCTACCAGCTGATGAGCACGCTCTCTGACGTGGCGGAAAAAACGGCGCTGAGCTATGTCGAGGTCAAACGCTATGCCGATCTGCTGCAGGCAGCAAAGGAGAACGTTCAGGCCCTGAAAAATGTTGAGCAGCTGGCAAAGCTGCGCGCCGACGCGGGCGTGAGCTCGACCTCCGATGAGCTCCAGACCCGCACGCGTATTGCCGGTATGCAGGCAACGGTCGCGCAGTATCAGGCCGCCTTAAACAGCGCCCGCGCAAGGCTTGCGGTATTAACCGGCATGCAGGCAGAAAACTTTTCGCCTGTACCCGCAAACCTCGCGGTTGAACCTGATTCGCTCAACCGCATTGATTATTCGCTTATACCGGCGGTCATGGCCGCGCAAAACATGGAGCGCTCTGCCCAGTATGGCGTGGAGACGGCGAAGTCCCAGCACTGGCCGACCCTCAGCCTGAAGGGCGGACGTACCCGTTACGAGTCGGACAACCGTTCGTACTGGGACGACCAGATCCAGCTCAACATTGACGCACCGCTTTATCAGGGCGGCGCGGTCTCTGCACGCGTGCGGCAGGCTGAAGGCGCGCGGGCGATGGCCTCCTCTCAGGTCGATCAGGCGCGTTTCGACGTCCTGCAAAAAGCCTCCGTCGCGCAGGCGGACTGGGCCGGCGCGCGGGGAAGAATGGAGGCCGGGAAACAGCAGCTGGAAAATGCGCTGCGCGCCCGTGATGTTTATAAAAATGAGTACACCCTGAGCAAGCGGAGCATTAACGATCTGCTCAGCGTTGAGCAGGATGTCTGGCAGGCCACCTCGGCGAAAATAATCGCTGAGTATGATGGCTGGAGTTCGGCAATTAATTATGCTTCCGCGGTTGATAATTTAATGCCGCTTATTGGAATAGAGAAAAACGCTGCCGCAAAACTACCCGATTTGAGTTAAAAAAAGACGCGTATTGTCGCGCAAAATAAGTCTGAAAATAATGGGTGTTTTTTCCCAGGGATAGCTACATCCGTCTGGTGGACATATCCACAGGAATCCGCACACCTGCAAGGAGAGAAATATGAGTAACATAAAGGTTGTTGATGTCATCATTCGCAAAACGGCGGAGAAAACGAAATTAACCGGCGAAGGAAATTTGTCGGTCTCTATTTCCTCCCCGAGCGTGATTGAAATCCAGGGTTCTGCTCAGGATGTGGTGCGATATGTTCGCCAGGGTAAAGATCTCCTCATTTATATGAAAGATGGCAGCGTGATTCGCTGCAATAACTATTTTGTTGAAGATCCTGAGACGCACAACCAGTCAGAGCTGGTGTTCAACGATCGTCAGGAACTGACGCATATTTCTTTTGCCGATACCGGGGAAGCGTCAGGCGTTGCGGTGACCGAGCTAACCGCGCAGGCCACACCGATTAGCAGCGTTCAACCTTTCCTGGAGCAGGGAAGCGTCTTAAGCGACGCCCCGTGGGGCTGGATTGCGGGAGCTGCATTAGGCGGCGGTGCCATCGGGGCGCTGCTGGCAAACGGCGGCGACGGCGAGACTAAAACAAAAGTTATTGATAATACGAAAGAGGTGGAAAGCGCCACGCCAACCTTCCTGCTGTCGGATAAAGCGGGCGACAAGCAGGGCGTGCTGACAGCAAACGCGATCACGGACGACAACACGCCAACCTTTAGCGGTACCGGCCAGCCGGGCGCGACCATCCAGATCAAAGACAGCAGCGGCAGCACCATCGCCAGCGCCATGGTCGGTAAAGAGGGCACCTGGACAGTAAAATTACCGACCCAGACGGACGGGGAACACACCTGGTCGGTGGTGCAGATCGACGGCAGTAAAACCACCGATGCGGGCAACATTACCGTAACGGTCTCGACCGCCGAGGCTGCCATTACGCTGGCCACCACAGCGGGCGACAACGTGCTTAACGCCAGCGAGCAATCCGCGGGTTTTACGCTCTCCGGTGCCAGCAAGAATCTGGCGCAGGGTACCGTACTCACCGTGACGCTGAACGGTAAAACCTATACGACGGAAGTGGGGGCGGACGGGACGTGGAGTGTTAACGTGCCCGCGGCTGACGCGCAGGCTCTGGGCGATGGCACCTGGACGGTCAACGTCATCGGCAAAGACGCGACAGGTAACACCGTGAGCGGCAGCCAGACAATCGGCGTGGATAGCGTCGCGCCAACCCTCTCTGTCGATACCTCGCGCAGGACAACATTATTAATGCCGCCGAGCACAGCCAGCCGCTGACGCTGACCGGCAAAACGACTGCGGAAGCCGGTCAGATCGTCACGGTCACGCTGAACGGTAAAAACTACAACGCCACGGTGGGCAGCGACGGTAACTGGTCCGTCACGCTTGCTGCGGACGACGTGCAGGCGCTCAACGAGGGTAATCACACCCTGACGGTGAACGTCAGCGACAAAGCGGGCAACGGTTCGTCTGTCACCGCAGATTTCACGGTGGATACCACCGCGCCGGTGGTCAGCATCGATACCGTGGCGGGCGACGACATACTGAACACCAGCGAACAGGGCCAGGCGCAGATTATTTCCGGGCAGACGAGCGGCGCGTCGGCAGGCGATGTGGTCACCGTGACCGTTGGTGGCCAGTCCTTCACCGGCGTGGTGCTGGCGGACGGCAGCTGGAGCGTGGGCGTTCCGGCATCCGTGCTGGGCGCGCTGGGTGAAGGCAACCACACGATTTCAGTATCCGTGACCGACGCGGCAGGCAACACCGGCAGCGCCACGCACGGCATTACGCTGAGCGGCAATCCGCCAGAATTTACGATTGACGCCATTAGCCAGGACAACGTGCTGAATGCCCAGGAGGCGATGCAGCCGCTGAGCCTGACCGGTACCAGCAACCTGCCTGACGGCAGCGCCATTACCGTGACGCTGAACAACGTCAGCTATCAGGCCACCGTTGAAAACGGCATCTGGGCGGTCCAGGTGCCGGTTTCCGACGTGCTGAATCTGGCGAACACCCTCTACACCGTCAGCGTCAGCGGCACTGACAGCGTGGGTAACAGCGGCTCTGCCGGGGCGACGCTGCTGGTGGATACCGTGCTGCCGCAGGTGATCATCAACACCTTTGCGGGCGACAACCTGGTCAATAACGCCGAAGCGGGTGTCGATCAAACCCTCAGCGGTCGCGTTACCGGCGCGGCGGCGGGCGATACCGTTTCTGTCACCGTGGGCGGCAAGAGCTTCACCGCCACGGTGGGCAGCGATCTGACCTGGAGCGTGAAAATCCCGTCAGCGGATCTTAAGGCGTTCGGCGACGGCGATTTAACCTTCACCGCGTCGGTGACCAATTCGCACGGCAATACCGGTACCGGCGAGCGCGATATCAACATCAACGCACAGCTGCCGGGCCTGCGTGTGAACACCATTTCCGGCGATGACGTGGTCAACGCCATCGAACAGCAGCAGGATCTGACCGTCACCGGCGCCAGCACCCACCTGGCCGCGGGCACGCCGATCGTCGTCACCATTAACAACGTCGAATATAACGCCGTGGTTACCGCCAGCGGCGGCTGGAGCATTGGCGTTCCTGCTACGGACCTGCAGGCCTGGACCGCGGGAGAGGTGACGGTTAGCGTCAGCGCAAAAGATGCCTGGGGCAATACCGTTGCGGCTGAACACCCGATTGAACTCGATCTCAACGCCGTGGCGGTCACCATTGATACCGTCTCCGGCGATGACCTGCTGAATGCGGCAGAAAAAGGTGCCGATTTAACCCTTTCCGGAAAGACGCAGGGCGTGGAGGCGGGGCAGACCGTGGTGGTGAAATTCGCCGACCAGACCTTTACCGCCCAGGTGCAGCAGGATGGCTCCTGGAGCCTGACCGTGCCCGCCAGCGCCATGGAAACCCTGATCGACGGGCGGGCGCAGGTGAGCGTCAGCGTCACGAACGTCAACGGTAACAGTGCCGACGCGTCGCGCGTGGTCACGGTGGATACGCTGCCGCCGGCGATTACCCTCGATAACCTCACCAGCGATAACATCATCAATGCGGCAGAGGCGCAGCAGGATTTAGCCTTAAGCGGCACCAGTACTGCGGAACCGGGCCAGACGGTCACCGTGACGCTGAACGGCAAAACGTATCAGACCACGGTCCAGACGGACGGAACCTGGCAGCTGATCGTACCGGCGGCTGACGTCGGTGCCCTCAACGATGGCATCGTGACCGTGACGGCCACCGTGCCGCAGGTGACCATCAACCACTTCGTCACCGACACCAATACCGTTAACCAGCTCGCCCATGCACAGGCTCAGATCCTGAGCGGCTCCGTCACCGGGGCGGCAGCGGGCGATCGGGTGACTATCACTATTAACAGCGTCGATTACACCACCGTGGTGGATGCGGCAGGCAACTGGAGCCTTGGCCTGCCGGCGTCTGTCGTACAGGGGCTGACGGACGGCACCTGGACCATCGACGTCTCCGTGACCGACCGATCCGGCAATACCGGAAGCAGTTCACTGGATGTGGTGGTGAATACCGTGACGCCTGTCATCGGTATCAACACGCTGGCGGCGGACGACGTGATCAACGCGGCAGAGAAAGGCGAAGCTCTGCAGATTTCCGGCACCAGCAACCAGCCGGAAGGCACGACCATTACGGTGACCCTGAACGGCATTCACTACACGGCTACCGCTGACGCGAGCGGAAACTGGAGCGTAACCGTTCCGGCGGCAAACGTCTCGGCGCTGGGCGAAGCGAATTACACCGTGACGGCGAACGTCACCGATAGCGTCGGCAACAGCGCTTCAACCTCGCACGACGTGCTGGTGGACAGCTCGCTGCCGGTGGTAACGATTGACACGCTGGCGGGCGACAATATCGTTAACGCGGCGGAAGTGTCGGCAGGGCAAACCCTGACCGGTAAGGTGACAAATGCGGCGCCAGGTGACACTGTCACGATTACCCTTGGCGGCCAGACCTTTACTGCCACCGTGCAGGACGATCTCACCTGGAGCCTGCCGTTAACCCAGAGCCAGTTGACCGCGCTGGGCAACGGCGATCTCACCGTATCGGCCAGCGTCACCAACGCGCACGGCAATACCGGTTCTTCTTCGCTCGACTTCACCATCGACGCCCAGCTTCCGGGGCTGCGTATTGATACGGTCGCAGGCGACGACGTGATCAACGTGATTGAGCACGCTCAGAACCTGATTGTGTCCGGCACCAGCACCGATCTGGCGGCTGGCAGCGCCGTCACCGTGACCATCAACGGAAAAGCGTATTCCGCAACGGTGCTGGCGGACGGCACCTGGCAGGCGGCGGTACCGGCGGCGGACGTGTCCCAGTGGGCAGATGGCTCGCTGGATATCAAGGCAAGCGCGCAGGATGCCTCCGGCAACCCGGTGGCTATCGGGACCGTCGTGGACGTCGATCTCGCGCCGGTTGCCATCACCATCAGCAGCGTGACCGACGACAACGTCCTTAACGCAGCGGAAAAAGGCCAGGATCTGGTGCTGTCCGGCACGTCATCTCACGTTGAAGCGGGCCAGACCGTCACCATTACCTTCGCAGGAAAAACGTACACCACGACGGTGGATGCCAACGGCAACTGGACCTGGACCGTTCCGGCTGCCGATCTGAGCGGCCTGAAAGACGGCGACGCCAGCGTGCAGGTCAGCGTCACCAACGTGAACGGCAACGCCGCGTCTTCGGCGCAGGCATTCAGCGTCGACACCACCGCGCCGACGGTGACCATCAACACCATCAGCGGCGATAACATGCTGAATGCGGCAGAGGCAGCGCAGGATCTGACCCTGAGCGGGACGTCTACTGCCGAAGCGGGCCAGACGGTCACCGTGACCTTCAACGGCAATCAGTACACCGCGCAGGTGCAGGCGGACGGCAGCTGGACGCTCGACGTGCCTGCGGCGGATCTGGCAGGCATCACCGACGGCAACGCGGCGGTCACGGCGACCGTGTCCGATAAAGCAGGTAACCCGGCCAGCGCGGGCTCCTCGGTGCTGGTGGACACCACCGTACCGCAGATTAGCTTCAACATCGTCGCGGGCGACGACATCGTGAATATTGCCGAGCACGGCCAGGCGCTGATCGTCTCCGGCAAGGTGACGGGCGCGCAGGCGGGCGACGTGATTACCGTGACCCTGAACGGTAAAGATTACACCGCCATGCTGGACGCGTCCGGCAGCTGGAGCGTGGGCGTTCCGGCGGCGGACGTGGGCGCGCTGGTCAACGGCGACCAGACGATCTCCGCGACCCTCACCGACAAAGCCGGTAACAGCGCCACTGCGACGCACGAATTTGACGTCTCCCTGACCGCGCCGGTGGTCGCCATCAATACCCTGGCGGCTGACGACGTGATCAATGCGACCGAGAAAGGTCAGGATCTGCAGGTGTCCGGCACCAGCAACCAGCCGGAAGGAACCGCCATTACGGTGACCCTGAACGGGATTAACTATACGGCCACCACCGACGCGAGCGGGAACTGGAGCGTGACCGTTCCGGCGGCACACGTCTCGGCGCTGGGCGAAGCGAGCTACGCCGTGACGGCGAGCGTAACTGACGCCGCGGGCAACAGCGCGAGCACCGGCCACAGCGTGCTGGTTGACAGCGCGCTGCCGCAGGTCACCATCAATCCGGTCGCGACGGACGACATTATTAACGCGGCGGAAGTGGCTGCCGGACAGACCCTGAGCGGGAAAGTGAGCGGTGCGGCGAGCGGTGACACTGTCACTATTACCCTCGGCGGCAATACGTATACCGCGACGGTTCAGGACGATCTGAGCTGGTCGGTCAACGTGCCGTCCTCGGTCTTAACCGCCATCGGTAACGGCGATCTGACGGTGTCAGCCAGCGTCACTAACGGCCACGGCAACACCGGCACCGGCGAGCGCGACATCACCATTGATGCCAACCTGCCGGGCCTGCGCGTCGATACCGTGGCGGGCGACGATGTGATCAATAGCATTGAACACGCTCAAAATCTGATTATCACCGGTTCCAGCGACGGTCTGGCAACGGGCGCGGCGCTGACCGTCACCGTCAACGGCAAAACCTACGCGGCCACCGTACTGGCGGACGGCACCTGGACGGCGGCCATTCCGGCGGCCGACGTCAGCGCGCTCGGCGCGGGCACGGTTACCGTGAAGGTTGAAGGTCATAGCGCGGCGGGCAACCCGGTTTCCATCAGCCATGACGTGAAGGTGGATCTGGCGACAGTCGCCATCAGCATTAACCCGATTGCCTCTGACGACGTGATTAACGCGGCGGAGAAAGGCGCGGACCTGGTGCTGTCCGGCTCCACCACCAACGTGGAAGAAAACCAGACCGTTACCATCACCTTCGGCGGCAAATCGTACACCGCGACGGTGGATGCCGACGGCAACTGGACGGCGACCGTACCGTCTGCCGATTTGGGCAGCCTGAAGGACGGCGATGCCAGCGTGCAGGTGAGCGTCACCAACGTGAACGGCAACAGCGCGTCGGCAGGCCGCGAGTACAGCGTGGACGCCACCGCGCCGACGGTGTCTATCGAGATCGTCAGCGACAATAACATCATCAATGCGGCCGAGGCGCAGCAGGATCTGGTCGTTAATGGTGTAACCAACGCCGAAGCGGGCCAGACCGTCACCGTGACCCTGAACGGCGTGGACTACACCACCACCGTTGAGGCTAACGGCAGCTGGAGCGTGACCGTGCCGTCCGCGGATGTCGGCGCGATTACCGACGGTAACTACACCATTAGCGCGGCGGTCTCCGATAAGGCGGGCAACCCGGCCTCTTCGGATCGCGACGTGCTGGTCGATACCACCGTCCCGCAGCTGACCATTCACACCGTGTCCGACGACGACGTGATCAACAGCGCCGAGCACGTGCAGGCATTGATTGTCACCGGTTCCGTGACCGGCGCGGCGGCGGGCGACGTGGTCACCGTCACCCTCAACGGCAAATCGTACACCGCCACCCTGGACGCCTCCGGCAACTGGAGCGTGGGCGTACCTGCGGCAGACGTTACCGCGCTGGCCGCCGGGGATTACACCATCACCGCGGCGCTGACCGATAAGGCGGGCAACAGCAACAGCGCCACGCACGGTGTGGCGGTGAACCTGACCGCGCCGGGGCTGACCATTGACACCGTTTCCGGTGACGATGTGATCAACAGCACCGAGAAAACCCAGGATCTGACCCTCTCCGGTACGGCGTCCGGCCTGGCGGCAGGCGCGGTAGTGACCGTGATGCTCAACGGCAAAGCGTACAGTGCGCAGGTGGACGATAACGGAAAATGGACCACCACCGTTCCGGCGAGCGAGGTCGGTCAGCTGGGCGAGGCGCTTTATACCGTCACCGCGTCAGCCACGGACAGCGTCGGCAACAGCACCAGCGCGTCGCACACGGTAAACGTGGAGTCCGTTCTGCCGGGCGTGATTATCAACACCATTGCGGGCGACGACGTGATTAACGCCGCCGAGCTGGCTGCCGGCCAGACCATCAGCGGTAAGGTGGTGAATGCCGAGGCGGGCAACACCGTGACCGTGACCATTGGCGGCAACCGCTACACCGCAACGGTGCAGAGCGATCTGACCTGGTCCGTTAACGTGCCGGAATCCGTTCTGACCGCGCTGGGCAACGGCGATTTGACGGTGACCGCCAGCGTGACCAACGGTGTCGGCAACAGCGGATCCGCTGAGCGCGATATCACGATCGACGCTAACCTGCCGGGCCTGCGCGTGGATACCGTGGCGGGCGACGACGTGATCAACAGCATCGAGCACGGGCAGAATCTGATTGTGACCGGATCCAGCGATGGCCTGGCCGCAGGTACCACCTTGACCGTCACCGTAAACGGCAAAACCTACCCGGCCACCGTGCTGGCCGACGGCACCTGGCGTGCGGCCATCCCGGCTGCGGATGTGGGTGCCCTGGCAGCAGGTACGGTCACCGTGACCGTTGCAGGCCAGAGCAGCGCCGGTAACCCGGTTTCCATCAGCCACGATGTGACGGTAGATCTGGCGACCGTTGCCATCAGCATCGATGCGATTGCTTCAGACGACGTGATTAACGCCGCCGAGAAGGGCGCGGATCTGGTGCTCTCCGGGGCGACCTCGAACGTTGAGGAAAACCAGACCGTTACCATCACCTTCGGCGGCAAGAGCTACACCGCGACCGTCGGCGCCGACGGCAAATGGACGGCCACGGTGCCAGCCGCCGACCTGGCGGGTCTGAAAGACGGCGACGCCAGCGTGCAGGTGAGCGTCACCAACGTGAACGGCAACAGCGCCTCGG
>OKAL01000325.1_pt1 | contig 18990 bp, 13 predicted proteins | sample 1612781 | NCBI WGS metagenome assembly OKAL01 (sample SAMN04436817, study PRJEB24849) | human gut metagenome | biome: human gut; feature: NICU; material: stool | host: Homo sapiens | place: USA: Saint Louis, MO | collected 2011-05-05 | reverse complement strand
AGACTTTTAAATTCTATAATCAAAACCCATTCTCTGGTTTAGTATATACATTAACATCTAATGGTGAGGTATCTTTAGAGCTAACTTATGGAGATAAATGATTTTAAGTTCGTTGATGAAATTGATTGGATAAGCTTTTACGCATCTGTTCATTAGGTGTTCGGAATCGATGGGTGGCATACTATACTACAAAGAGTCAACTAATATTCGTGAGGCGGAGTATCATAATGATGTAGTTCAACCTATAGATGTGCCGGTAGCTGTTTATGGTAGCAATATAGCGAACAGCACAACAGGTGCTACGGTAGATACGTCGGTATTGACATCTATGAGTCAGTTATCTACAAATCCCAATACATCCTATGCGATGGAAACGGACCCAAATTTTACCAATCGAAGAAGCTTCTTATCTTCTGATTATGTCATCAATCGTTTACAACTCAACCCTATGCGCACACAAAAACGATTAGGAGATGGTTACTACGAGCAACAATTGGTAATGCAGGCTATTTTACGTCAAACAGGTAAAAGTAGACTACAAGCGGGATTGACAGAAGAAGAGCAGTATCGAAAACTAATGGATGCAGGTCTCACTATAATGAAGTCTAAATCTATGGTACTTGGACAAGGATTAACTGAAACGGAACAACAACAGTTAACAGAAGATGTGGTGATGCTTGTTAGTCAATCAGTAGTATTACCAAATGGCAAGACTGAAACTTTACTTGTACCGACATTATATTTGGCACCATCTACACAGCGTGTTGAGGGCGCAGCGAATATGCAGGCTCAATCGATTAATTTGCAAGTAGGTACGATGCATAATCGCGGTAGCATAGTGGCGGATGATGCGATAACTGTACATGGTAATACGATACACAATGATAACGGACTGATTAAAGGTCGCACAACAACAGTGGTGGCGGATACCGATGTTCGTAATACACAAGGCACGATAGAAGGCCGTGACCGTACAACTGTGTATGCTAAGCATGATGTGATAAATGAGGGCGGTACGATTAAGCAAACCAATGAAAAAGGAAAGCTTGTCGTAGCGGCAGATCGTGATGTTATCAATAACGGCGTCAAGTATGAAGCCAGCAATAGTAAGGTTGTATGGAATAGTGCCAATAGCCGCCGTGAAACGATAACCGCTGTAGATCGAGGTCAAATTGCGGCGAAAGGCGATGCTATGGTGACGGCCGGTCGTGATGTCGCTATGCAGGCCGGTACGGTGACGTCGGGTAAGGATGCTACCGTGGCAGCTGGACGCCAGGTCACGATGAAGGCCATGACAGAGAATCATGAGTTAGAGGAACATCGATATGACAAAGGTAAATCCGGTGGCGGTCATTCTCAGACTACAGAAACACATGATTTAGTGAATGAAGCAACCTCTGTAGGCAGCAGTGTGGAAGGTAACAATGTAACTGTGGCTGCTAATGCTGATGTAGCACTTAGTGGTAGTGAAATTTTGGCAGCTGATAAAGTTCAGGTGGAAGGTAAGAATGTAAAACTTGATACTGCAGCGGCTACAAGTACTGTTGACCATGTGTATAAGGACAAGAAGAAAAGTTTAGTTAAACGGGAACGTACGGATGCAACCGGTGTGGCACAAGTGACTGCTGTAACAGGTTCTGTTGTGAGTGGTAAAGAAGTTACGATTAAATCTGGTCATGATGTGATGGGACAATCCGCTAAACTGATGGGGGAACAAGGCGTTCAAGTGTCAGCAGCTGGCAAGGTTGAACTCGGTGCGGATAAGAATGTAACGAAAGAAGCGAGTACATATCGTCATAAGACTTCAGGTTTAATGGGAAGTGGTATCGGATTCACTATTGGTACAGAAAAACGAGATGTAGATGATACCAATCGTGAAGAGGAAACTGTACGTAATACTATTGCTAGTACGAAGGGCCATGTAAACATTACGGCTAATGATACGGTACATCTTACTAGTGCCGATGTATTAAGTAAAACCGGTACAACGATTGAGGGGGCTACAGTAACCCTTGATGGTAATACTGATACGCAACATATGACGCATGATGATCGCTATAAAAAGTCCGGTTTAACAGTAGCATTAGGTGGTGCTTTAGCTGATAGTATAACGAATGCAACGCGAACTATTAAACAAGCTGGTGGCCGTGATGATAAACGTTTAGCAGCACTTGAACTTAATGAAGCTCGTAAACAGTTACAAGACGGATATGAAGCTGTAGATAGTGCTTTACATGGAGTTAAAATACGAGATGCAGTGACTGGTAAAGTTGAAAAAGTAAATGGTAAAGCTAAACGAGGTCCTAAAAATATTGATGATGCTGTTAATTTATCTGTATCAATTGGTAGTACATCACAGAAACAAGGTCAAACAGTAGATACTGCAACTTATAAAGGTGGTACTATTATTAGTGACGGTGATGTTCATCTAACGGCTCGTGATGCTAAGAAAAATGGTATTACTCTTACTGGTGAAAGCGTATCTGCTGAATCCATTAGTCTGGCTAGCGCTAGCGATATTAATATAAAGGCTGGTAAGAATACAGTAGATGTGAAAAATGATTATAAGAGTTCTGGCTGGAGTGCAGGAGCGAGTATCAGTTTAACTGGTGGTGGCCTTCTCGATATTAATGCGAGTGCTCATATGGCTCGTCAAAATGGAGAAACTCATCAAGAAAGTTATGTACCTACTAAGATTAAAGCTGCCCAATTAGCACAGCTTAAAGCAAAACGAGATACAAATATTATTGGTTCTACCGTATCTGGTAAAAAGGTAGAAGTAGATACAGGTCGTAATTTACATATTCAAAGCTTACAAGATGTAGATAATTTTAAAGAACATAGTAAGTCTGCGGGATTCTCTGTTTCCTCTAAACCTAACTTCAAAAATCCAACTGGTAGTATCAATGCTAGTGTAGGACGAATTGATAGCAAATGGAAGAGTGTAACAGAACAAGCTGGCATTTATGCAGGAGAAGAAGGCTATGACATTAATGTAGGTAACAGTACTACATTAGAAGGTGCTCTAATTAAAAGTAACGCTCCAAAAACTAAGAATAAATTGACTACAAAATCTCTAGAGATGAAAGATATCAAGAACGAAGCCGAATATACATATAGCAACAACGGTATTGGCTATAACTACTATGGCAGTAAAAAGAAACTCGAAGAGATGAAGACTAACGATAAAAAAGGCTATGATAAGATTTATAACAATATCGGTCTAGTTCCAAACTTAGGCGTAGGATCTAAAGGTAAAGCAAGATCTACTACTCAATCTGCAATCTCTGATGGTATACTAACTGTAGATGGTAAAGAAATTGATACTAAAACCATTAACACAAACACAGAAAATACATTACATCAATTAGATAAGATTTTTGATAAAAAGAAAATTGAAGAGCGTCAAGAATTAGCACGTCTATTCTCTAAAAATGCATTTGAACAACTACATAACTGGCAACCAACAACGAAAGATGGCAAAATCGCTAAATCTATTGCACATGGCATCATAGGTGAAGTAGCAGCACGTATGGCTGGTAATGCACCGGGTAGCGGGTTTAAAGCTACTATGACTAATGAGTTGCTAATTGGTGAAATAAAGAAAGTAGCTAAACATGATCCAGCTGTAGCACAATGGTTGAGTGCTGCCGTAGGCGGGGTTGTTAATAAAGTAAGTGGTGAATCAAGTAATAGTGGTGCGGCATCAGCATCTTATGCTACAAAATGGAATGAGGATCTTGTTTGGAATCCAGGAGTCTCAAATACTATAGCCTCTTTAGCTTCAGTTGGTAAAGGTGTTTATGGCCTAGCAAAGAATGCATCACCAGCTTTAATTGCTGGGAATTTAGTAAGTACTCCACTCGTAACTGGTTCGGGCGAGCCTACTACTTTTGATGAAAGTACAATGGCTAATATTCCTGGCAGTGCATTTTATAGAGGCAAAATAACTTCTGGTGTTGAATCAGGTGGAACATTGATGGAGCGTGTTGATGATAGCTCTATTGAAACTGGAGCGGCTCCAGTTTATAGTGGTCCATGGGCTATAACCGTATCTTATCCTGGCACTTCATTACGGGTTCAAGAAAATTATAATTTAGATACTGGGTTTCAGCCTATTAATGTATATCATGCAGCAGATGGAAATACATATAAAGACACCGGTGAATATGATAGTCTTGGTCGCCGATATTTTAGAGGCATAAGCACATCGGGGGCAACTATATTCACAGGACGTGTTATTGGTCCTGATGGTACAGATAATTGGGTAGATATTGGTTCTGATGGCAATTCTCCATTTTCTAGATTGCAAAACATATCAACAGGCCAGGTTGTACATTCAACACATACTGAAGGTGATGCAATATTTGTAGATAATCCAAATGATAATTTGGTATTTAATACTCATACTAATTCTTTTCAATCAACGTTAACTGGGAAAACGATTTCTACAACAGTTGCACTACACTATGCAGACGAACGATTGAGTCCGGAATCGTCATTTACAATAGATGAAATTAGAGCAGGGAGTCCATTACCTGATGGGATTCATTTTGCAAATAAATATCCGGATAAGAGTAAGGCTAAATCTATATCGGAAGAAAATTCTAAGAAAAATTTAGATAATCTTAATAGAAACTCTAATAATAAAAATAAGAATGATAATAAGTCTAATACTAATTTATCTAGTGGATTATATTCTGTAAATGATCGAATTAAGAAGGTTTATAACTCCTTGAAGGAGTTAAAGTCATTACCTAAAGGGTTTAAGAGTTACCAAAAAGATAAATTAAATATAAAAAATGAGGATGGTCTCGGTAAACAATTAAAAGAAGATGTAGGGGGCGATTGGAAAAAAATATATGACCATGGGAAAGATATTAATGGAAATGATATAGAAATCCATTATTTCCAAAATAGAAATGGACAAATATTTAATCCAAAGATAAAAAGAATTAATGATGAACCGGTAAATCGAAAGCTAAAATAAATTAGTGGACAGAGGTATAAATATGATCTATTTTAAAAATAAAAAAAGTTTAGATACATTTTTAATGGTCTTTATATTGGGTGCTGTTAAGGCATATAGACGAAATTATATTGACTTGACCATTCTAGAATATTACATATTTAGTATGTTAATTCGATTAATGTGTAGAAAAGCACATCTGTCCGATAAACTGTTAAATATAATTGGTGATGGGATGAGTTTAGAGGATGTTGATGAGTGGATGGCTCGTAGAATCCCTATACCAGCATTAAATGATACGTTAGATGATATTGAATGCAGTAGTTGGATTGCTTTAATAGAACGGGAGTTAGAGGGTAATACTTTATCTGAAGCGTTAAAGATTTCTACACATGATGAAAAGAAGTTCGGTATCTATTTCTTTACCGATTATGTAGAGGAGATATTTTGGGCGTTGTTTTTGTTAGGATTGTATGAAGTCTTACAAAAACCTGAATTCATTTCTGAATCAATCTTAAGTTGTATTAAACAGACTTATTTGTCTGAAATATATACGTGTGAACGTATTCAGGATGAAGATCTTCAAGCATGTATTTCCAATTTACAGGAGATAGCCGATACTAATATATCCGGGCAATTAAGTAAAGATTTAATTACTATGAAAGCAAAATTAGCATCATTACAGGTATTATTACCATTTTATGATGTGAGTTTTGATAAGTTAAAAACAGACATTGATTTAAAAGCTACTAGAGGGATGTTCTGGCAAATTAAAGTTTTAGGGAAGTTTATAGACTTGGGATTATAGATTCTAAAAGATTATTAAGTTGGTTCTATACTTATGATTACTTTTAATTTTGGGATTAACCTTTATTAACTTCTATCCTTAAATAATATTTAGTGTTAAATGTTATAAGCTTATTTTAATGACATCTATACCTTTCATAAGGGACTGGTATAGGTGTCATTTTTATATTGAAAACTAATAAAAATCAGTATTGATTAAAATCTAAGTAGTTCTATTAAAATTACCAGAATTCTACGTTTTCATGAGTGTTTTATGATAAAATAAAAGGTATGAATACTTCAACAACTAGGTCTATTACCTATAATGGCGACAGAATTGAATATGAGTTAACCATCAAGCGTGTGAAGAACATGAACATGCGCATTACCAGGGATGGTGTGATCCATGTGTCGGCGAATGGGTACATACCGGATTATGTGGTGGATAAATTTGTCATCGAAAATATGCCCTCCATTGAGCGGGCTCGTTACAAGATTGATGCATTGAATGCCAAGTGCGTTGAGGCGTTGCAGTATGTGAATGGTGAAAGCTTATCAATTCTTGGTATTCTCGTTACCTTACGCCTAGTTGAGCAGGATGGAAAGCCTCATATCGGCTTTGACGGAAAAGCCATCCTTACCATGGTAGTACCTCGTGGTACGACCTTTGAAGCAAAGCATAAATTAATGCAAAGTTATTGGCGTAATTTAGGGGAGAAGGTCTTTGTCCACTGGGCGAAGGTCGTATATCAGCGCTTTCACAAGCAAGGTATTGATGTACCTATGCCAACCATAAAGCAGCAGCGCATGAAGAGCCGTTGGGGTTCTTGTACGCCTGCAAAGCAGCTCATTAAGATGAATACCCGCTTATTAGAGGGGCCACAGGCGTATATTGAATACGTTATGGTTCATGAGTTTGCCCATTTTAAATATTTAGACCATTCCAAGAACTTTCACAATCTCGTGGCACAGTTTTTGCCAGATTGGAAGGTCCGCAAGAAGTCATTGAACGTGTATTTTGCTCATCGCCCTTAAAGGAGGTGTACCATGCAGCCATTTGTACATTTACATAGTCATACAGAATTTAGTTTGCTGGACGGCATCAGTCGTTTGCCTGACATGGTACGTCGTGCGAAGGAGTTAAATCAGCCGGCCCTTGCCATTACAGACCACGGCAATATGTACGCCGCCATTTATTTCTATAAAGAGTGTATGGCCCAAGGCATTAAGCCTATCATTGGTTGTGAAGTATATGTAACGGAAAATAGCCGATTCGATCGTCCAGAAGGTCGCAGCCGTGAAAGACTAAAACATCTTATCTTGTTGGCTGAGACCATGGAAGGGTATCGTAATCTCGTTAAAATCGTATCTAAAGCATCTACAGAAGGTATGTTGTATCGTCCTCGTGCAGATCGTGATTTATTGCGCCAATACAGCAAGGGTATAATTGCCCTTAGTGCTTGTATTCAAGGAGAAATCCCTCAGTATATCTTGCAAGATAATATGGAGGGCGCGAAGCGTTCCATCGAATGGTATATTGAGACGTACGGGAAAGACAATTTCTTCTTGGAAATCCAAAATCACGGGTTACCAGAAGAAGCAAAGGCACAAGAGGAGCTCATTAAGCTCAGCAAGGAATACGGTCTTGGCATCGTAGCGTCTAATGACTTCCACTATGTCTTAAAAGAGGATGCAGACGCTCAGGATATTAAGGTTTGTATTTCTACAGGCCGCCGCCGTGCCGAAGTGGACCGCTTAAAGTTCCCTAATGATGAGTTCTATTTGAAATCCGGGGATGAGATGGCGCAGTTGTTCTCTCATATTCCTGGGGCCATTGAAAACACATTAAAAATTGCAGAGCGCTGTAACGTAGAATTCAACTTCGACGAACATCACTTGCCTCACTTTGATGTGCCAGAAGGGGAAACGTCTAAAACGTATTTACGTAAGGTTTGTGAACAAGAAATTCCACGCCTTTATGGTGAAACGTCTGAAGAGTTACAAAAGCGTCTCGACTACGAGTTAGATGTTATCGGTACGATGGGTTTTGAGGATTACTTCCTCATCGTATGGGACTATGTACGATATGCCCGTGAGCACGATATCTTAGTAGGTCCAGGTCGTGGTTCTGCAGCTGGTTCTGTAGTAGCCTATCTATTAGGTATTACAGGTCTTGATCCATTAAAATACGATTTGCTCTTTGAACGGTTCCTCAATCCGGAACGTGTCAGTATGCCCGATATCGATATTGACTTCTGCTATGAAAAACGTGGTCAAGCTATCGAATATGTAACGCGAAAATACGGACAGGAGCGCGTATCCCAGATTATTACCTTTGGTACAGAGGCAGCGCGTGCCGTAATTCGTGACGTAGGTCGCGTGCTGGACTTACCACTGGCTGAAGTGAACCGCATCGCTAAGATGATTCCCAACGAACTAGGGATTACCTTGGATAAGGCTTTACAAGGTAAAGAGTTAAAGGCTTTATACGAAGCTGATCCAAACGTTAAAGAATTATTTGATTTTGGTAAAAAGCTAGAAGGCATAGCGCGAAATTCGTCCACGCATGCGGCGGGCGTCGTAATTTCTGCGGACCCTCTAGATGACCACGTACCAGTACAAAATGCCAACGATGAAGGCTTTGTAACGCAGTACGATAAGGATAACATCGAGGAATTAGGGCTTTTAAAAATGGACTTCTTGGGCCTCCGTACCTTGACGGTTATGGGGGATGCCTTAAAGCTCATCAAGGCGAACCGTGGTATTGACCTAGACTTAGATGCCATTCCGCTTGATGATAAGGCGGCGTGTGACATTCTCACAAAAGGCGACACCTCTGGTGTATTCCAGCTTGAGTCGGAAGGTATTACAAAGCTTGTAATGGACCTTAAGCCTGAGCATTTTGAAGATTTAATTCCATTGGTAGCCTTGTATCGTCCAGGCCCACTAGGCTCTGGGATGGTGGCGGACTTTATCGACCGCCGTCACGGTAAAAAAGAGGTTACCTATTTACATCCAATTTTAGAACCGATTTTAAAAGATACCTTTGGTGTAATCTTATACCAAGAACAGGTTATGCAGATTGCGTCCGCCATGGGTGGTTTCTCCCTTGGTCAAGCGGACTTGATGCGCCGTGCTATGGGCAAGAAAAAGGAATCTGTTCTAAAGGCACAACGGGAGTCCTTTATTCAAGGCTCTGTAGCGAACGGTATTACCGAGTCCGTTGCGAATGAAGTATTCGATTTGCTCGTATACTTCGCTGGTTACGGCTTTAATAAATCACATAGTGCGGCTTATGCGTATATCGCGTACCAAACGGCGTACTTGAAAGCCCATTATTTCCCTGAATTCATGGCGGCTACCATGACGAGCTTCATGCAGAACATGCAAAAGTTGACGTATTACATCAACTCCTGCAAGAAGCACAATGTTAAGGTTTTAGGTCCAGATATTAACTATTCTGAGCGCAGCTTTGCCGTACAAGACGATGCTATTCGTTTCGGGCTTGGCGGTATCAAGAACGTAGGGGACAATGCCATCGATCGCTTGATTACTGAGCGCAATGAGCATGGTCTATATACGGATATCGTGGACTTCTGCAAACGGGTGGATAATAAGGTCGTTAATAAACGATTGCTTGAAAGTCTCATTCGTTGTGGTGCCATGGATGGTTTCAAGGAAAATCGTAACCAATTGTTGCACATGTATGAAAGCGCACAAGCCGTTGGTGCTAAAGAGCAAAAGGATGCCGCTATGGGCACTATGAACCTCTTTGGCGATATGGAAGAATCTGTCGATTTTATCCCTGTTCCCAATGTGGAGGATTTATCGGAAGACGATAAGTTAAAGGATGAAAAGGAATATACCGGCTTTTACATTACGGGGCATCCATTGCAAGGATATGCGAAGGAGTTGGAGGGCCTCTTTGAACTGGGCGCTCTCGTAGAAAATCCAGAGCAATACGATGGTCAAACCATTACCTTTGGCGGTCTCATCGAAAATAAATCAGACCGCATGACGAAGCGCAATGAGGTTATGTCCATTCTTCGCATTGAAGATTATTCTGGTGCGGCTAATGTAGTGGCATTCCCTAAGGTCTTTAGTCAAAGCCAGCAATTCATTGCAGTCGATATGATTGTTAAGGTAAAAGGCCGGGTTGATGCGGATGAAAAAGGTGTGCAAATCATTGCAGACCGTATTACGCCATTAAAGGTAAACTATGGGCAGGCAAAACAGGTGGCAATCCACATTTATAGCCAATATGATACACCAGAAAATAGCGAAGCCTTAAAACGCGTGTTGACTAGCACTGCTGGCTCTGTGCCAACGTCATTATATTTACACCGTCAACGAAAACGGATTAATCTGCCACCAAATATGTGCTTTGACCCTAGTGATGAATCCATCAGGGCTATTGAATCTATTTTAGGTGAAGGCTCCGTAGAGGTGCAATAACATATGTTGTGTGAGGCACAGATAGCTTTCACCAACATTGATATAATAAGAAATGAAAGATCCAATCTTGGATGTGCTTTCATAGGAGGAAAGATGAAACGTACAAAGATAGTATGTACTGTAGGTCCGGGAACGGATAAATTTGGTATCTTAGAAGATATGATGCGGGCGGGCATGAACGTAGCTCGTTTTAACTTCTCTCACGGATCCCATGAAGAGCAAGCAGAACGCATGCAAATGGTGCGCGATGCAGCGATGATTGTGAATAAACCGATCGCATTATTGCTCGACACAAAAGGCCCTGAGGTTCGTCTCGGTCTATTTAAAGAAGGCAAGGTATTCCTCGAAGCTGGTCAACCATTTACGTTGACTACAGATGATGTGGAAGGCACAAAAGAGCTTAGCTCCGTGAACCACAAAGGTCTTACAGGTGATGTGTCCGTAGGGGATAAAATTCTATTGGCTGATGGGCTTGTAACACTTACCATCGATGCTATCGAAGGCAATAATATCATTACAACTGTTCAAAATAGCGGGGAAATCGGCAACCGCAAGCGTGTAGCCGTACCAGGTGTAGCACTAAGCTTGCCACCTGTATCTGAACAGGATGAAGCGGACTTGCGCTTTGGCTGTCAACAAGGGGTAGACTTTGTGGCCGCATCCTTCATGCAACGCGGTAAAGACATTGTGGCTATTCGCCGCATTCTTGAGTCTGAGAAAAAAGATATCAAGATTATCGCGAAAATCGAAAATGCAGAAGGCGTTAAAAATATCGATGAAATCTTGGAAGTAGCTGATGGCCTCATGGTTGCGCGTGGCGATCTCGGTGTAGAAATCCCTGCAGAAGAAGTGCCAGTACTTCAAAAGATGATGATTGAAAAATGCAATAACTTGGGTAAACCCGTTATTACGGCGACACAAATGCTTGAGTCTATGATTCAAAATCCACGTCCAACACGTGCGGAAGCAAGTGACGTAGCTAACGCCATTTTGGATGGTACCGATGCGATTATGTTATCTGGTGAAACAGCCAATGGTTCCTATCCTATAGAAGCTGTTGCGACCATGACTCGCATTGCAGAGGTAACGGAAAAGGCTGCTATTTACGATAGCTATAGCCGCGCTCGTGAGGATGAAGAAATGACTACTACAAGCGCCGTATGCTTGGCTAGTGTGCGCGTAGCTCAAAATCTCGGGGCCGCTGCTATTTTGACATGTACTGAATCTGGCCACACCGCACTTAGCGTGGCGCGTCATCGTCCAGATTGTAAAATCATCGCTGTCACACCTCATGAGGAAACTATTCGTCGCATGCAATTATGCTGGGGCGTAGAGGCTATTAAGGGACATGAAATTATCAACTCCGATGAAATGGTAAAACAAGCCATTACTGGTGCGCTTGGTACTGGGGCTATCGAGTCTGGTGACCTTGTAGTTGTTACCGCTGGTGTGCCATCCGGTGCAACCGGTACTACAAACATGATTCGCGTTCACATTGCAGGTCGAGTACTCTTGTCTGGCAATGGTATTTTACGTAAATCCGTTACAGGTAATGTATACATTGCGGCTAATCATAAGGGTAATTATGAAAGTTTCAAAGATGGTGATATCCTTGTGGTAGGCACAATTGAGCCTGAATTGATGGCTATTGCAAAACGAGCAGGTGGCATTATTGCCGTAGAAGATGGTTATACATCGGACAGCGCTATTGCGGGCATTACCTATGGTATTCCTGTTATCTTAGGCGCTAAAAATGCTCATGAAGTGCTTCTTGAAGGTCAAGAAGTGACTATCGATGGCGAACGTGGTAAGGTGTTTGCGGGCATTGCCAATGCTCGATAATCTCTATAAGTGATAATTAAATAAGGAGGGATAGTATGAATCCATATAATGTAACAGGACCTACTGCAGCTGAGGTTGCACAGGTTGAAAGTATCGTATCCCAACGATTAAAAGGCTCTTTTTTATGGATGGTTGTAGGCTTACTTACAACTATTGGTGTTGGCTTTGCTGCATTAGTGAATCCAAATTGGTTACGCTTTGCGTACCAAAATTTTAATATTATCTTATTAGTAGAGCTAGGTGTGGTATTCCTTTTTAGTGCTCGTGCATATTCTGCTAATGTAATGACGTTACGAGGTATGTTCTTCCTCTATAGTGCTTTGAATGGTCTCACATTGACTTTGGTATCATTGCGATACAATGTGTTTGATGTTGTTATTCCGGCGTTAATAGGTACGCTTGCTTTCTTCATTGGCTTTGCAGTGGTAGGGGCTACAACTAAACGTAATTTATCATCCCTTACACCATATGTGATGGCGGCATTGTTCGGCATGATCATCGTATCCTTGGTGATGATGGGGGCCCGCTTCTTTAACTGGACTGTACTCAGTGGCTTTAGTGATACTGTTAGTTTAGTTCTAGGTTATGTAGGTGTTGTAGTATTCTCTATCTTTACAGCTATCGATGTGAACCGCATTAAGAATAATGTGACACAAGTGGCGCTCATGGAGGATGAAACAATTTTAGACCGCATTGAAATCACAGGCGCTTTGAGCCTATACCTAGATTTCATTAACTTATTCTTATCCTTATTACGCATCTTTGGTAATAAGCGATAATAAAGGAGTTTGTATGGACGATAGAGAATGGCAAACCTTTGTTACTGTTGTCGATGAAGGCAATATTACAAGGGCTGCAGAAAAATTATTTTTATCGCAACCAGCGTTGAGTTATCGGTTGCGCCATATGGAAAAAGCCTTGGGCCATTCTCTGTTGTTGCGGACTGCTGAGGGGATTGCCCTCACGGCACAAGGCGAAATTTTCTATGATTACTGTAAGCGAATGATGCAAGAAGAAGAGGCTTTGGAGCACGCTATGAACTCCGCTTCTGGCAAGATTCAAGGGACCTTGAAAATCGCATCATCTATCAACTTTGCAGATTATGAACTACCGGCTTTATTGAGAGCTTTCCGCGAACAATATCCTGATGTTCATATCCAAGTGAAGACTGCTTTCAGCCATCAAGTGGTAAAAATGTTTAATACTGGTGACTGTATGGTCGCCTTTGCTCGTGGTGGCTATGACGTGTCTGGTAAGTCTGAACTGTTACTAGCAGAGCCATATTGTCTTGTATATAAAGAATTAGTGCCGCCTGAATCCTTAGTAAAGGTACCGTTCATTAAATACCAAACAGATGCATCGGTGGCAAATATTATTGAAACTTGGTGTGCAGAACATTTTGACGAGCCTCCAAGTGTGGCGATGGACGTAAATTCTATGAGTACGTGTCGTCACTTTGTGCGCGCAGGTCTAGGATGGTCTATCTTGACGTATATGGGACTTGGATCCTGTAAGGACAAAGATATCTATGTGAGTCCATTACGCAGTAAAAATGGTGAATATATCACCCGTGATACCAATATGGTGTACACAAAAGATTCGGAAAATTTAATCGTTGTTAAAACCTTTATTGAATATGTCCGTAATTATTACAAGGAACACACCGTTGTAGATAATAGTATACTTAGAGAATATAAGTCCTAGGAATTATCAATAGAGCATATCTATGAGGTTTTCTAACTGTTTATCCATGCTATTTCAGTATTGGACTTTTTCGATATAATAACTCATAATATAGATTAAGATTAATATAGTACCATGTAAGTGCATGTATATCCTTTTGAGGAGGTATACATGCATTTTTTTCATTTGGGACTATAATTCTATGCTTAAAATGCATAAAAAGTATGATTAGTAGATATAAAAGTTTTTATAACCCCTATAAAGGTAATCTATTATTCATATTTCTTTTAAACATATATAATGAGTGTAGACTTAATCAATGTAATCGACGTCGCGAGCGATTATGTTGTTGAAGACTAGATGATTTTATGTATGCCTAAATTAATTCAGAAAGGGAAAGACACACATGAAAGACAAATTATGGCGCGTTGGCGTTATGGCTGCTATCGTCGCAATCACATGGTTTGGTGGCACACCAGATGGTCTCAAACCGCAAGTATGGCAATTATTTGGTATTTATTTAGCAACTATCGTGGGCTTGGTATTAAAACCATTCCCAGTTCCTATTACGGTATTATTAGGTGTTGCTACATCTTCTATCTTATTGAGCAACACTAAAGATGTATTAGCTGGTTACAGCAATACAGCATTATGGTTAATCTTTGCAGCTTTTGCATTATCTGTTGCATTTGGTAAAACTGGCCTTGGTCATCGTATCGCATACTACTTGGTTCGTGCTTTTGGTAGTACAACACTTCGTCTTGGTTATGTAACGGCATTCCTTGACTTGATCTTGTCTCCAGCAACTCCATCCAACACAGCTCGTGCAGCAGGTATCGTATATCCTATCAACTTGTCCATCGCCGAAGCTGTTGGTTCTTACCCTGGTGAGACTGCAAAAAAAGCAGGTGCGTACCTTTTACAGAATGGTTACTTTGCAACAAAGGTAACATCCTTCTTATTCGCTACAGCAATGGCGCCAAACTTATTGGCATTAGACTTCATTACTAAATTGACTGGTGTATCCTTGAACTGGGGACAATGGGCATTAGCTATGTTCGTACCTGGCTTCATTATGTTAATGTGTATTCCGTTCATCGGCTATATGTATGAACGTCCATCCGTCAAAGAAATTGATAACAAGAAAATTGCGGCTGATGGTTTAGCAGAATTAGGTCCTATGAAAGCGTCTGAAAAAGGCCTTATCGCCATCGCACTACTTGCAATCACAGGTTGGATCCTTCCAACATTTGGTATTAAAATTGATGCTACAGCAGTGGCTATCGTAGCGATGATTGCTACATTTGTATGTGGCATTATTACTTGGGATGATTTGCTCAAAACTAAAGCAGCTTGGAACACATTGATTTGGTTTGGTGGCATCTTGGGCTTATCTTCTGCATTGACCAAAGGAAAATTCTTCGAATGGTTGGCTAAGTTCTTAGAAACTCACATGAACTTTGGTTTAGATCCATTCATGATGCTTATCCTTATCTCTGTAATCTCCGTTGCGGTTCGTTACTTCTTCGCATCAGGTACAGCATACATTTCTGCAATGCTTCCAGTATTCTTGATCGTTGGTATTAACGCAGGAATCGATCCTACATTATTAGCGTTCATCTTAATTGGTACAAATTCCTATGGCGGTTCCGTAACTCACTACGGTGCGGCTCCTGGTCCAATCATCTTCTCCGCTGGTTACAACAATGTAAAAGACTGGTGGACAGTTGGTCTTATCTCCGCTGTTGTATGTTTAGTATTGAACTACGTAATCGGTATCCCTTGGTGGAAAATCGCTGGTTTCATGTAATTAGAAATCATTACTATGGAGTGTTAGAATTTAATTGTTAGTATTCAATGTCTGTATAGGCTCTCGCGACGAGCCTGTACAGACTTGAGTTTTATAAATGTTTCACAAGGAAAGGATGCAACATGGCACAATTAGTAAAAGCTGCACAAGCTGGCTTCGACGAAAAAAATGATGCATTAGTAACGGTTGAACCGATTGCTAGCGGTATCGAAATCGAATTAACATCCAAAGTTATGCGTCAATATGGCGACCAAATTAAATCTGTTATCTTGAACACAGTGAAAGAAGCCGGTTATGATGGCGTAAAAGTAACCGTACAAGATAAAAACGCTTGGGATTACACGATTAAAGCTCGCGTGTTGGGCGCATTGGAAAGGGGGAGCAAAGCATAATGGCTAACGATAAAACATTCCCAGAAGTTAAAACAAACCCATTAACAGAGGCTGCTAAAAAACGTTTGTCTCGTTCCATGATGTTCGTACCAGGTAATACACCTAAAATGATTAACAGTGCAGATATTCACGGTGCTGACTCCATCATGATCGATATCGAAGATTCCGTGCCAATTACAGAAAAAGACACAGCTCGTCTTTTAACTGCAGAAGCATTGAAATCCCGTAAATTCCGTGCAGAAACAGTTGTTCGTATCAACCATCCTACACAAACTCCTTATGGCTATGACGATCTTGATGTTATCGTTCCAGCTAAACCTGATATGATTCGTTTACCTAAAACTGAAGATGTTTCTGAAGTTGAAATCGTAGCGAAGAAAATTGAAGAAGTAGAAAAAGCTAACGGCTGGCCAGAAGGTACAATCAATATTATCGTAGCTATCGAATCCGTTCGTGGCTTATACAATGTTCGTGAAATCTGCCACGGCCCTCGCGTAGTTGCTATCGCTCTTGGCGCTGAAGACTATCGTGCAGACCTTCGCACAGGTAAACATAAACCAGCTGTTGAATTGTTGTTCGCTCGTCAAACAATCCTTCATGCAGCACGTGAAGCAGGTATCCGAGTAATCGATACTGTATTCTCCGATGTGAAAGACCCTCAAGGTTTCCGTGAAGAAGTTGAATTCATTAAAGCTTTGGGTTATGATGGCAAATCTTGTATCCACCCAAGCCAAATCAAAATTATCCACGAAGTATTCACTCCTGACGAAAAAGAAATCGCTCATTCCGTTAAGGTATTGAACAGCTATGCAGATGCATTGCGCAACAATAAAGGCGTAATCTCCGTAGATGGTAAAATGATCGATGGTCCTATCGTAGTTCGTGCACAACGCGTAGTTGATAAAGCACGTGCAGCAGGCATTAAAGTTGAATTAGAGGAAGGAGCAGAATACGATGTTAAATAAAGTAGGTCGCGATATCCCAACAAATATCCCAGCACTAGAAGGCCGCGAAGTATATCAAGGTGAATTCGCTATTGAACCTAAAGTTCATCGTGCAGGTAAACCTGTACACATGAGCCGTGTTGGTACAAATAAAGTTCTTGCTTCCATCGATGAAGCAATCGAAAAAGCTGGCGTAAAAGATGGTATGACATTGTCCTTCCATCATCACTTGCGCAATGGCGACTATGTAATGAAAATGGTTATGGAACGCGTACAAGCAAAAGGTATCAAAGATATTACTATCGCATCTTCTTCCTTGTCACCATGCCATGAGTTCTTGGTAGAAATGATTCAAGACGGCACTGTAACAGCTATTGAAACATCTGGCTTGCGCGATCGTCTTGGTAAATTCTTAACTCAAAACCCTGGCGTATTGAAACGCCCTGTAGTGATTCGTTCCCACGGTGGCCGTGCTCGTGCTATCGAATCTGGTGAAGTTCATATCGACGTAGCTTTCATGGGTGCTCCTACAGCTGATCCACGTGGTAATGCTACTGGTCGTATGGGTAAATCCGCATGTGGTGCACTTGGCTATGCTAAAGTTGACTCCCACTATGCAGACACAACTGTTATCATCACTGATAATTTGGTTGATTACGTACACAACTATGCAATCCCTCAAACTGACGTAGATTATGTTGTTGAGGTTGAAAGCATTGGTGATCCAGAAGGTATCGCTTCTGGTGCGGTAGGTTTCACTAAAAACCCTATCCAAATTAAAATTGCTGAACTAGCTGGTGAATTCCTTGATCAAGCTGGCATCATTAAAGATGGTTTCGTATTCCAATTGGGCGCTGGTGGTGCTCCATTGACAGTTGCAAAATTCATCGCTGAAAAACTTCGCAAACGCGGTGAAGTAGGTGGCTTCGCTATCGGTGGTGCTACTGGTATCTTAACTGGTATGCTTGAAGAAGGCTTGATTCGTGCAATTTACGATACTCAAACATTCGATACAACTGCAGCAGCTTCTTTAGATAAAAACCCTGCACACATCGAAATGTCCGCTTCCATGTATGCTAACCCATGGACTGACTGCACTACAAACTACCTAGACGTAGTATTCCTTGGTGCTACTGAAATCGACCTTGATTTCAACGTAAACGTAATGACTGACTCTAACGGTGTATTGATGGGCGCTTCTGGCGGTCACTCCGATACAGCAGCAGGTGCTAAATGTACAGTTATTACTTGTCCATTGATCCGTGGTCGTTTGCCAATGATCCGTGACAAAGTTGCAACTGTAATTACACCAGGCTCCTCCGTTGATGTACTTGTTACTGAATACGGTATTGCAATCAACCCAGCTCGTACTGATTTGATTGAACGCTTCAAAGATAGCAACTTGCCTATCTACACAATTGAAGAATTACAACAATTAGCATTCGACTTGGTAGGTAAACCACAAGATATCCCTGTATCCGACAAAGACGAAGACATCGTGGCAATCGTAGAATACCGCGATGGTTCTATCCTTGACGTGGTTCGTAAACCTCTATAATTAAAACAAAGACCCTCTCTATGGTCCTCGAACTCACAAATGACTGAAGTTCGTCTACGGACCACGGAGAGGGCCTTTTTGTATTTTTATGAATTGTAGGGCCGTAGGGAGGGGATAATGTGAGATTTTTATATATTAAATATGATGCTATGGGTGAAAATTTGGGCATTCATAAAGTTATAATATCTATATAAAAGAATGTGATTATATATTAGGGGGATATCTATGTATCAATATAGAGCTAATGTAGAATTTGATATAGATGGATTAAAGGACTTTTATATAGATGACTTAATGGAGCAAGAATTAAATATTTACTTAATGGTTGAATGTTGGATTCGAGATTATATTGATATTAATGATATGTATATTAGAATGGTTGAAGATGGACATGAAATACTAGAATGGGAATCTTTTCTCCCGAGTGAATTATCATATCGTAGTTTATTTGTGGCTAGCAATTATAAACTTGGATATAAAAATCAGTGTATTGATTATTTATATGCAAGATTTAAACAAGTTGTTAAGGGTGAACTTATAAGAAATTCTTT
>OKAL01000298.1_pt1 | contig 20382 bp, 16 predicted proteins | sample 1612781 | NCBI WGS metagenome assembly OKAL01 (sample SAMN04436817, study PRJEB24849) | human gut metagenome | biome: human gut; feature: NICU; material: stool | host: Homo sapiens | place: USA: Saint Louis, MO | collected 2011-05-05 | reverse complement strand
AATTTCTAATTATTATATTGTCAATGGCTGTCAAACAAGCAATGTAATTTTTCATAATTTAAGCAAAATAAAAGACAGAACATTATTAAATATTCCCGTTAAGATAATACACACGAGAAATAATGATGTAATAAATAGCATTATAAGATCTACAAATAGACAGACACCAGTACCTGAAGAGGCATTTGTATCTTTGGAAACATTTCATAAAATGCTACAGGATTTCTATAAATATTACTCTTCCCAAAGAGCCAATAAATTATATTACGAACGAAGATCTAAGGAATTTACAGGTTTTGGCTCTGAACGAATAGAAAAAAACAGGGTTGTGAATTTACACTCGCAGATAAGATCTTTTGTATCTATAATCCTTGGTGAGCCACAGTTGGCGCTTAGCAACAATCCAACTTCTATACTAAAGGAACATAAAGAAAAAATATTTATTAGTGATCATAAGCATATTGCTTACTATTTCCCTTCTCTTTTGCTTTATAATTTTCATTTATTAACAAGAAAAAAGAAAAAATACAAAGATGTCAATTATGCAAAATATTGGATTTGTTGGATAGTTCGCGTTTTGTCAATGGATTCTATAAACGTAGGGATGTTAAACTCGAGTAAAACAGAAAGAAATATAGAAAAAGCAATAAATATAATTGATGACTATAGTAATATGAAAGAGCTTTTTGATCGTGCAATCAACATTTTCGATAAAGCAAAGCAACTTCATCGTGAAGAGAATACAAGGCAGTTGAATGAACAACTAGTGCGGTTAAGATCATTCCGAGATATTGTTAATAAATGTTTGATTAATGAATTAAAATAAAAAGAGGATTAACGAGTTGTATTATAAAGCCATCTTCCCAGATGGCTTTTATTGCGCGACTACTAAATGTTATAGGTTCTAAATTCTATATTAAATTATATTTATAGTCCGCTATGATCTTTTTTCTTAATTTAGGTTCATGTTTATACCAAGGCTGCTATTACTTTTTTTGCTTCAGTGGAGTTGAACTTAAACCATTGCTATTTTTTGAGACAATCAAAAACGTTGGGTTCATATCATCATTAATATCGGACTGTTCGTATTTTGGGCGAGATGCAAAACGTTTCATTTCATTACCTATTGGTTTATTGCCATTACTGTTAAAAACTGCTCTTTTTTCATACTCAACACGTGTAACATGACGGCCTAATATTTCATCAAAGACATAGTTTTCAGCAATACGTTTATCATGTTCCTCACTGATAAGATCAATTTGGTCTTTGTTTGCTTTAGCCCATACAAACTTCTTCTTTAAAAAATCTATGACAAGAGTTTTGAAGCGTTTAAAAATATTATCCTGACGTGGAGTGGCATGTTTCCTTTTAACACGTTTAGGGGTGCTTCTGGATGCCCCGTTTGGGTTTTGAGAGGAGGATGTTTTCAGAATAGTATTTATTCCAGAATCAGAAATCCTGACCGATGGTTTCTTACCAGCAACAACCTTACTGACTTTGGATTTATCACGATAGGATTTAACCCCTCTGATGCGGGTATGAGGTGCCGGGGCTACCAGTACAGGTCTTTGCGTTTCTTTGGTAGAAGAACCGGAACGCGTTTCTGGTAATACAATCTCTTCTGGTTCAGCAAGAACAGCCACGGTGAAGCTTCTGACATCAACAACAATTTCAAGATCAAGCTCACTGAATGTTTTGTAGACTTCAACGGCTTCTTGCTTGGCAGCATCACGAACAGCCTGTTCTGCGGCTCTTTGCTCTTGAGCAGCTTTACTACGCCATCTGGCACTATGGATACGTTTCATTGCAGGGCGGTTTGTTTCAGCGGCTTTAGCAAGCCATAGCGCTTGTTCTTCATTGTCCAGAGTAGCCGCCGCTTTTTCTAATGCCTCTTCGTGCTGGGCTTGAAGGGAACGATGATCAATACGTTCTGGCGAACCAGCAGCAGCGAGGTAGCTGTTAGCCATCGATGCCCATGATTCACGCCACAACACAGACATTTTTCTGTCGTTCCAGCTTCTTTCTTTTTTGCCAAAACCTTCCGGGCCTATGGTTTTTAATGTCAACATAACGTGAGCATGTGGATTATCGCTATCAAGATCATGGAAAGCGATATCAGCAATCATTCCCTTTTCTACAAAATTTTTTTGACAATACTCAAGGACAAGCTTTTTCTTGTCATCATTATTTAACTCGGTGGGGATAGCAACATCGAAATAACGGGCTGTTTGACCATTTTGTTGACGCTCGACTCTTTCAACTTCATTCCACAATGCTGTGGAGTTTTTTACAATATATTGAGGAGCATTAACGGGTGCTAATATGACATGTCCGTATAAATCGGTACGGCGGCTATAATCATACGTATCACCTGTTCTTTCATCTGTTATACGTGTACGAGCATGATAGGCAGCTTTCGCAACGGAAGACCTGCCTTCTGAACGTTTCACAATTTTAAAATCAAGATGAAAAATAGCCATACAGTAAAAACAACCTCAATATAAATTTAAATATCAAACCAGAAGATAAATCGGTAATATAACTAAGCTGGTTTTAGTTTTTCGTAAGAAAAACTTTGGGGTTGACGTTGACGTTGGTTTTGCTTTTAGCCTGCGGCAGGCAACCGTCGGTAGACCCCACACGCTGCGTAGCAGTGTATAGGTGGGCATTGCTTTATTTTTATATCTCCTAAAGGAGCTAAAAATAACGACAATGTTTTAAGTTTTTCTATAGTTAAATAATAACTCTAGTTTTACAGACTGTGAAATTAACAGGGCTAGAATCGGATAAACGGTTGAGGTAGAGTAATAATATTGAATATTTGGGTTTTAGATAGCGCCCGTAAGGGCAAAAACAGCTAAATTAGTCTCCCGCCGTAAGGCGGGAAAGTGAAATTTAGATAAAATAGTGAAAATAACAGACATTTTTCCGTGTTGCACAATTCACAGGTTAAGATCATGAATCAGAGTTTAAAAACAACAGATGAAATTAGTTTCATTGATTTGATAAAATAAGTAACGGGGAGAGTATCAGACATTTAATGTTAGTGGTTGCACTCGCTTGTGTTGCATAATTTTATTTTGAGCTTACTGAGATCTCATGTTTAAAACCAAAACACCATTATTTCCGAATAAACCCCATCATTAACAGGGATGAACCCTGTTCCAGCAATGTGATTGTTTTCAACAATAATCTCGCGCTGCGCAATTTAATCTGGAATGCAAAGCATTCAATCTTCTGCCTATGGTTTGATCTTTTCTTTTTTTAATTGTATTTAATATTGTTGACAACTAAAAGGAAAAGTAATTATGAATACAGATGATAAAAACAGAGAACCAAGAACAGAAAAAACAATTAAGCAAAAAATAGCATCAGCGCAGATGCGCTTGAATCGTCTCAAGAGCAAAGAGAAATCTTTATCCAAGAGCGCTGAAACACGCCTGAAGATCATCCTTGGTGCTGAAGTGGCTAAAGCTGTAGGCTGTAAAGTAGAAGATGTTGATAAGGAGTTTGTGTTGGGAATATTAATGAATTTTAAAAATGTTAGTACTGAGGATAAGTCAAGACTTAAATTAAAAGGGAAAATATTTCTTGAGTCTATAGTAGGAAGGAAGAAGTAACTTTATGCTATTTATAGAAAATAAACAGGTTAACGAATTCAAATCCTATTTTATGTATGATATAAACTTCATTACATGAATTAATATATTGAATTTTACGCCTTATGCTATAATATCATTATGCTTTCACATTAAGGAGATTATGATGAGAATATCTCAAGAAAAAAGATCTCACATTATGAGGTCAATACACTCAAAGAATACAAAACCTGAAATAATTATAGATGGAATTCTCAGTAATCTTGATATTACTTATATAGCTCATTGTCATAGCCTATATGGTAAACCTGATTTTTTGTGCGAAGTATATAAAACCGCAATATTTGTAAATGGTTGTTTCTGGCATGGTCATCAATGTCATATGTTCAGAGCGCCAGACTCTGCGAACAAATATTGGGTAAGTAAATTGCAGAAAAATGCTGAAAGAGATATTCGCGTCATCTCTATTTTAAATAACCTAGGTTATAAGGTCATTGTCGTTTGGGAATGCGCTTTAATCGGTAAAAGGAAATTAGACACCCTTGTTCTACAGGATTGTCTTGAAGAGTGGCTTTTAGCTGGGAATGGAAATTGTGAAATAGATTCTCAAGGTATAAAAGCTATGGTTTCGAGTATTTAACATTAAATTTGAATGTAATATTTTCTCACCCCCTTTCCAAACGCATGTACTTCCCCTTTCAGTTTTGGCGTTTTTCTATATGATTTGCGCAAGATTTATTTTCATAAAAATCTATATAAATCAATACATTATAATTTATTGCGATTTTTTTTTAACTTTTACTGTACACACATCAAATTTTGTTTATGATGTATATAAGATCAGGTTAAACCCAAGGTAACGAGAGTAACGAAATGACAACAGTTATTGCAACAGAAATCAAAAGCGAAAAAATACATTTGCGTATAACTCCCTCTCAGAAAGAAACTTGGAGAGCCTTAGCTGAAGCTCAAGGTGTTAGTTTGGCTGCTTGGATTGAAAGTAAAATATCGATAGCTTTAGCATCGAATAATGACACTTTCCAAAAAGAAAAATATAAACTTATTTCTCTTTTTTCTGGTTGTGGCGGAATGGACTTAGGTTTTTGTGGTGGGTTTTCTGTACTAAATAAACAATATAAAAAAACAAAATTTGAAGTAACTTGGGCAAATGAATTTAATCCTAATGCAGTTAAAACATATAAAAAAAATTTCAGCCATAATATAGCTGAGGGTGATATTTGGGAACTTATAGATTTAGTGCCTAACGAATGTGATGTTTTAATTGGTGGGTTCCCTTGTCAAGATATATCTATCAATGGCAAAAGAGCGGGCGTCGATGGTAAACGTAGTGGTTTATATCTTGCGATGGTGGAAGCAGTCAAACGCTCTCGCCCAAAGATTTTCATCGCCGAAAATGTTAAAGGGCTTCTTATGAAATACAACGAGGAATCGTTAGCTCGTGTTATTAAAGATTTTAGCGAACTCGGTTACAATGTTAGCTATAAACTTTACAACTCAGCTAATTTTGGAGTTCCTCAAACGAGAGAACGCGTTTTTATAGTCGGGACTCTACACGGAAATCCACTCTTTAAAGAACCCGTTGATATACTGCATAAAAATGAATGGTTGACTTGTTATGATGCAATTCATGATTTAGAAAATATCGATGAAGATCGTATCTTTAACCATATCTGGAGTAAAGCAAAAAAAAGCCCAGACCAAGGAAGTAGGCGTTTGAAAGAAGATAAACCATCACAAACCATAAGGGCCGAATGTCATGGTAATATACAATTTCATTATAAACTGGACAGGCGTATCTCAATGAGAGAAGCCGCCCGTCTTCAATCATTTCCTGATAACTTTGTTTTTGAGTCAAACTTGAGAGAAACTGAAAGGCAAGTTGGAAATGCAGTTCCTCCTGTTTTAGCTTGGCACTTAGCGCAAGCCGTTGAGGAATATTTAGATAAATTATAATAATCCATTAAACTTATTGATACCATGATTAGTATATTTTACTAATCATGGTATCCTTTAACCTCTCAATACTCAATCTCGGTAAATAAAGTCTCAGATGGTATCCATCCCACTGCATAAGAATCAGCCAAGTTTAGCCAGTATTTGATTCTTTCATTTCTGTGTATAATTATTCCCCAATACTCTTCAAATAATGCATCTTCTAATTCATCAAAAGCTTTAATCATTTCTTTTTCTATATCTTTTAATGCTCTTTCAAGATAATTTCCACCTCTTACTGGTGATGCTCGCATAGCGACACTTCCTGCGGAAAATAAATCCCTAGCCTGATTGCACAATATTCCATAGTATGTGAGGAGAAACATAGTCACATCATCATATTTTCCTGATGCACGGCTTGATTTAACTATCTGCGGGCAGAGCACTGCTGATTCTGCTCTGTATTTCCTCTTTTCTGGCTGGGAAAGTTTAGTATATAATCTGACCTCTAATGGTAGAGTCCTTTCATCTGGTTGATCATCAATCCACCAAAGCCTTTCACCGGGTTTCAATCTATTCTTTGCATATTTTCTAATGAAAGGCATTTTTTCTTCTGGGCTTAACACTCTAAAATCATTATAGGCTATATTCAATTTATCAAATAACGGCTCTTTAGCATTTATTTCCACCTCAAACCTTGGAACATGTGATGTTCTTACATGCATTATGCATTCTTCATAGCGACCCCATTTAGCATCGGGTACACCGCCAGTTTTTCCAAATAAGAGATATACATAATCTACTCCTTGCTTTCGACTTCCCTCAAAGATACTGTTTGCTATTGATCTCCATGTATTGTTATCTGAGTACTTTACCTCCACACCAAAATTTCCAATAATTATATCCGGAAATTCTTGCGCTGGTGGACTCATGTCTACAGACAACCCCATTTCAGTTAATAAATCACCTAAAACTTCCCTAACCCTTTGCTCAAATCCTCTCGAGTTGTGATATTTACTTGATGTATTCAGATCCTGAGAGAGTCTTTCAGTCGCCTTCGTGAGTAAGTTTTCAAAAAGCATGCGTTCGATCATTTTCTTCTACATCTTCCTTATCCGTATGTATCACTAGATTACAACGATATACGCCTCCGTCACAAGTTAGAAAGAATTCATAAAAATCATAATGATAAGGGCTATGCTTGCACGGGGAGCCACTGAATTACTAGATGATGTATCTGAAGCCTCAACTCGCACCTCAATGTGTGATGTATATACAAAATTCTTTTACGACAGATATCATGCCTGTTGTTAGTGTTGTTTTTCACTCATCTCTTCTGTTAAAATTGCTTTTATAATATTAACAGCACTGTATTTTTGTAAGGTATACTATGGCATCTACTAATTCTAACAGTGCATCATGCGACAATATAAAGTTCAAATATTATCTTTATTTTTTATCTTTGTGGATTTTGTTTTTATCTGTTTCAATAATGTCCTTTGATTGGGTTTTTATTGAAAGATTGGTTAGATTTATTTTGTTGAAGTATACATTTGAGGATGTATTTAACAACTTTGACAAGTTAAAAATCAGGAATTTTGTTTTTATTTTCTGTATTTCGATGGTTTTCTCGGGTATTTCATCTGTATTATATTTATTTTCATCGTTATCAAGAGGTTGGGGAAGCACCCATAAAGTGAATAACGTTAAAAATCAAACTCATGAACATCTTGAATTTTTAACTACTTATGTAATGCCTCTTGTATTCACTGACGTTAATAGCAAGAGAACAGTAATCAACTTGCTGCTGATGATTTGTTTTATCGGTGTTATTTATGTAAGGACAAACAGATTTTATGCTAACCCATCGTTGGCAATACTTGGCTTCAGGTTATATAAATGTGTTATTAAAAATGATTCTTCCGGTAAGGAGTATACAGTAATATGTAGGGGGAAAATGTCTAATGATTGTCAAGTTAAAATAAAGAAGATTGATGATGATACTTTGATCGCAAAACTTATTTGATCTTATCAGGAGTCATGTTGAATGAAAAATGAATTAGAGGCCTTCGTTCAAAGTAATGGTCTTACAGGTGAGATGTTTTTCATCATAAACGATAATGACAACTATATTTATCGACGTGTTATTTTACATGATGAAAATACTGAGCCTCTCATCACTGAAAATTTCAAAAAATCTATCACTGATGAAATTATAAAGAGAATATCTGTTAACGATAATGATGATGCAATAATAGATAATATCACAGATATGAACTATGAAAATAAAGGTGTTTACTGTTTTGATATCGCCAGCGAAGATAAAAGCACTATCATTAAAATAATTGAAGAAATATCGTCATTGACAGTTGCTGACAACCCTATTGACTTTAAATTTAATGACGTAAATCTCGATAACATTATTGGTCTTGTTTATCACATAAGTGATGGTGATAAAAATATATTTTTGTATCAACATAGATACCCCAATTTTTTACATAAGAAATCAAGGCTCTCATTTTTAGGTGAGGGGGATGTATTAGTTCCTATACCTTACGATATGATAAACATATCCAAAGTAATTGATTTTTTTGTTTTTGAAGGAATTAGTTATGCTATTAACATTAAATTATTAGAAGAAAGATATGGACTTACTCAAGTAATTGACAATATGGTTTCTGAAGTAACACCAAAAATCATTGAAATGGAGATTGTCAATAAGTCTGTCTTAGCCGAGCCAGAGAAAATCTTCGACGACATGAAAGATGATCGCGGCTTTATGAGAAAATTAGCCAGAGTTCTTAAAAACGGAATATTGGAACTAAATATCGATGTTAACATTGTTAATGAGATAAAGACTAGCTTCCCCACAATAGGAAGGAATATTGATCTAATTAATGATGGCAATGGTATACAATATATAAAGCTAACAAGTAAAGCACGCAAAAAAGCTTTCATTAGATTGTTGAATGATGAAGCCGTACGTTCAGTCTTAACACAAAAGCCATCGATTGCACAAAATCACAAACCTGAAAAAAATATCATTCCCGCATGATGTAATAAATTTGTAAAAAAGGGCTTCTCAGCCCTCTTTTTATAACGAACTATCAGTCTTTAAAATCATAAGGTCGTAATATCCCTTTACGGTTGGCATCAAGATAATCAGCCCACCACTGAAGCATTAGCCTCCGCTCATCAAGATGCTCAGCAAGATGGATGTAAGCGGCGCGGACGTTGTTACGCTCCTGATGGCTCATTTGTCGCTCAACAGCATCCCTTGACCATAAACCTGATTCGATCAACGCACTACAGGCCATCGCCCTAAACCCGTGTCCGCAAACTTCCGTTTTAGTGTCATAGCCCATTGAGCGAAGAGCCTTGTTAACAGTATTCTCGCTCATCGGCCTATCCTGCTGATGATCGCCGATGAAGACCAACTCGTAATCCCCACTGATTTGTTTTATATCTTTTAACACTTCCAGTGCCTGACGGCTTAGAGGCACGAGGTGAGGGCTACGCATCTTAGAACCACGATGTGAGTGCTTTACGCCCTTCAGAGGTTCTCGTTCTGCAGGTATCGTCCAAAGCGCATTTTTAAAATCGATTTCTTCCCATCTTGCAAAACGCAGTTCACTTGAACGTATGAATACCAGCAGTGTTAGTTTCACTGCTAATCTAGTCAACTTTCGACCTTTAAAGCATTCGATACGATCAAGCAATTCGGGAAGACGTTCGAAATCAAGCGCTGGGCGGTGCACTCGTTTAGCTACAGCTATTGCGCCAGCCATATCTTGGGCTGGATTATAATCAAGTAGACCATTTTGTACGGCAAAACGCAGGATTGCGGTCGTTCGCTGTTGAAGACGCGAAGCTACTTCATATCGCCCACTCGCCTCTACTACCTTAATTGGAGCGAGTAGATCCCGAGTCTTCAGTTCCGAAATCTTACGTTTACCTAACGCAGAGAAAAGATTATCCACTAAGCTTTTAAGCACCCGCTCACTATGGGACTCAGACCATTTTTTGCTACAGGAAGCATGCCAATCTCTTGCTACAGCCTCAAAGGTTAGTGCTCCGCTTTCTTCAATCTTGTCCTCTTTTTTCTTTTGAGAGGGATCGATACCATCAGATACCAGTTTCTTCGCGGCATCGCGCCTCTTACGAGCCTCTGCCAATGAAACCATTGGATAAACCCCTAACGCCAGCATCTTCTGTTTGCCACTAAAACGATATTGAAGACGCCAGTATTTTGAGCCATTGGGGTTAACCAACAGGTGCATCCCCTCACCATCGGTAAGTTTGAAAGGTTTGTCTGCAGGCTTAACTGTTCTGACTTTGATATCAGTAAGAGCCATAGATCCCCCTCCCCTTGTTGGTATCAATTTCAATCGAACCGAAGCTACCAACAGTTATACCATCATTTGTTGGTAGATGTTGATATACGACAGTAGACTTTAATAGACCTGAAATAAGAGACAGAATATCTAACTTATTGATTTTATATACGTAAACAGACTTTAGTAGACGAAAAAAAAGACTTGATTGGTGCCGAAGGCCGGACTCGAACCGGCACGTATTTCTACGGTTGATTTTGAATCAACTGCGTCTACCGATTTCGCCACTCCGGCACGGAAGGGATGCGGAAAACGTTGTGGATTATACCTGTCATGCGCCACCATGCAAGCACCAGCGTGTGCCTGACTCGCTAAGTGTTGAAAATTTCAGCATTCCCTTTCTCACCTGCAACCATCGTCACAGTTTGTCCCCTTATTAATCCCCCCCTTCTGCGAAGCGTCCCGTTTCCCCATGCTCTACACTTCCAGTTCAACACCACACTGAGGGAAACACGATGTCGATGATAAAAAGCTACGCCGCAAAAGCGGCGGGCAGCGAACTCGAACTCTATGAATATGATGCGGGCGAGCTTAAGCCGGAAGATGTCGAAGTCCAGGTCGATTACTGCGGTATCTGCCATTCCGATTTGTCGATGATCGACAACGAATGGGGGTTCTCTCAGTATCCACTGGTTGCCGGGCATGAGGTGATTGGTCGCGTGGCGGCGCTCGGCAGCGCGGCGCAAGATAAAGGTCTGAAGGTTGGTCAGCGCGTCGGCATTGGCTGGACGGCGCGCAGCTGCGGGCACTGCGACGCCTGTATCAGCGGCAATCAGATTAACTGTCTCGAAGGTTCCGTTCCCACTATTCTCAATCGCGGTGGCTTTGCCGAGAAGCTGCGTGCCGACTGGCAGTGGGTGATCCCGCTGCCGGAAAGCATCGATCTGGCGGCGGCGGGTCCCTTGCTGTGCGGCGGTATCACGGTGTTCAAACCGCTGCTGATGCACCATATCACCGCCACCAGCCGCGTTGGGGTGATCGGCATCGGCGGCCTGGGACATATCGCCATTAAGCTGTTACACGCGATGGGTTGCGAAGTGACCGCGTTCAGCTCCAATCCGGCGAAAGAGCAGGAAGTGCTGGCGATGGGGGCGGATAAGGTGGTTAACAGCCGCGATCCGGATGCGCTAAAAGCGCTGGCGGGCCAGTTCGATCTCATTATTAACACGGTTAACGTCGATCTCGACTGGCAGCCTTATTTTGAAGCACTGGCCTACGGCGGTAACTTCCATACCGTCGGCGCGGTGCTGAAGCCGCTGCCGGTGCCAGCGTTCACCTTAATTGCTGGCGATCGCAGCATCTCCGGTTCGGCAACCGGTACGCCGTTCGAACTGCGCAAGCTGATGAAGTTTGCCGGGCGCAGCAAGGTGTCGCCCACCACCGAACTGTACCCGATGTCGCAAATTAACGACGCTATCCAGCACGTGCGTGACGGCAAAGCCCGCTACCGCGTGGTGCTGAAAGCCGACTTCTGATGCAAGGCTCAGTCCCGCAAGGGGCTGGGCTTATTGCCCGTTACGAAACGCGAGCACCGCCTGGCGGCACTGTTCCGTCACATGCTCAATGTCATGGTTCACGTCGATGCGGGCAATATCACGTTCGTCCTCCTGCGGGCACTCCAGCGCATCGAACTGGCTTTTGAGTAATCCCACCGGCATAAAATGCCCTGCCCGACGCTGCATGCGCGCCAGAATGGTCTCGTAATCGCCGTCCAGCCACAAAAAATGCACATTCGGACTGCCCTGTCTCAATATATCGCGATACTGTTTTTTTAATGACGAGCAGACAATAAACCCGGTCTCATTCTTTTTATATAAACTGTATGAAGCGTCATTTAATCGTGCTAACCACGGTAGTCGGTCTTCATCGGTTAATGGAATACCTTCAGACATTTTATCAATATTTTTGGCCGGATGGAGATCGTCACCATCAATGAATTTAGCCGATAATAGCGCAGCAATTTTGCTGCCAATTAAAGATTTACCACTACCCGAAACGCCCATCAAAATATAACTTCCCCCGGCCATTGAAAAACTCCAGATTCATATTCCATGGCGCGATACTACGCCTTCCACATTGCAGAATTCACCTTTTTTCGGCGTGGCTGAGCAGATTTACAAGGCGCATCACGTTATGCGTAACATTGTAGTGTAACAATTTTCCAGCGTGATCTTTATCACAAATAATAACAATCAAAACCGTTTAAATGCTGCCGAGGTTACTACCTGACCAGTGAGGCATTTATGCAAGTCAAAACCCAATCCTGCGTTGTCGCGGGTAAGAAAACTGTTGCCATTACCGACCAAAATATTGAATGGAATAATAAAGGAACGCTGGTACAAATTACCCGAGGAGGAATTTGTGGTTCCGACTTACATTATTATCAGGAAGGAAAAGTCGGTAATTTTACCGTTAAAGCACCGATGATTTTAGGCCATGAAGTTATTGGTAAAGTGGTGCACAGCGACTCAAAAGAATTACATGAAGGTCAGTCGGTGGCTATTAATCCGTCGAAGCCCTGTGGCCACTGTAAATACTGTCTGCAGCACGAAGAAAACCAGTGCACGGAAATGCGCTTTTTTGGCAGCGCCATGTATTTTCCCCACGTTGACGGCGGCTTTACCCGATTTAAAACCGTCGATACCGCGCAGTGCATCCCCTACCCCCAGCACGCCGATGAAAAAGTCATGGCCTTTGCCGAACCGCTGGCAGTCGCGATCCACGCCGCGCATGAAGCAGGAGACCTGCAGGGAAAACGCGTGTTTATCTCCGGCGTGGGGCCTATCGGCTGCCTGATCGTCAGCGCAGTGAAAACGCTCGGCGCAGCAGAAATTGTCTGTGCTGATATCAGCCCGCGCTCGCTGTCGCTGGCCCAGCAGATGGGTGCTGACACGCTGATTAACCCGCAGCAGGACTCGCTCGATGAGTGGAAAAAAGAAAAAGGCTACTTCGACGTCAGCTTCGAAGTCTCCGGTCATCCGTCCTCAATCACCACCTGCCTGGAAGTCACCCGCGCGAAAGGCGTGATGGTGCAGGTCGGCATGGGCGGCGCGGTGCCGGACTTCCCGATGATGATGCTGATCGGCAAAGAGATCGCGCTCAAAGGCTCGTTCCGCTTTACCACCGAGTTCAACACCGCGGTGTCGTGGCTGGCGAATAACGTTATCGATCCGCTGCCATTACTCAGCGCCGAATATCCGTTTACCGAGCTTGAACAGGCGCTGATCTTTGCCGGGGATAAAACCCAGGCAGCGAAAGTCCAGCTCGTTTTTGCTGAAACAAAATAAGGAAGAACATAATGAACGATCTTTTTTCACTGGATGGCAAAAATATTCTGATCACCGGTTCGGCCCAGGGTATTGGTTATTTACTGGCGACCGGGCTGGGTAAATATGGCGCGCAGATTATCGTCAATGATATTACGCCGGAGCGCGCGGAGGCTGCCGTCGCCAAACTGCAACAGGAAGGGATCCGCGCCGTTGCCGCGCCGTTCAATGTTACGCAGAAACAGGACATTGATGCCGCCATCGACCATATCGAAAAAGACATTGGCCCAATCGATGTGCTGGTGAATAACGCCGGTATTCAGCGCCGCCATCCGTTTACCGAGTTCCCGGAGCAGGACTGGAACGATGTGATTGCCGTTAACCAGACGGCGGTGTTCCTGGTCTCGCAGGCAGTAACGCGTCGCATGGTGGAACGTCAGGCCGGGAAGGTCATCAACATCTGCTCCATGCAAAGCGAGCTGGGCCGCGACACCATCACGCCGTACGCCGCCTCGAAAGGCGCGGTGAAAATGCTCACCCGCGGTATGTGCGTTGAGCTGGCGCGCCACAATATCCAAGTCAACGGTATCGCACCGGGCTACTTCAAAACCGAGATGACCAAAGCGCTGGTCGAGGATGAAGCCTTCACCGCCTGGCTGTGCAAACGTACGCCAGCCGCGCGCTGGGGCGATCCGCAGGAGCTGATTGGCGCGGCGGTCTTCCTCTCTTCCAAAGCATCCGATTTTGTTAACGGGCACCTGTTGTTTGTCGATGGCGGCATGCTGGTCGCCGTCTGATACAACACAACGCAACATCACGCAGCGCCCAGGCGCTGCATTTTTGGCCCCCCCTAAATAATTCGAGTTGCAGGACGGCGGCAAGTGAATGAACCCGATGAGCTTACTTGAGTAAGTGATTCAGGTGAGTGAGCGCAGCCAACACACCTGCAACTTGAAGTATGACGGGGATATAAGAGAAACGATTATGCCATTAATAATAATTGCGGCAGGCGTCGCGCTGCTCCTGGTCCTGATGATTGGTTTTAAAGTTAACGGCTTTATTGCTCTGGTCCTGGTGGCGGCGGTCGTCGGTTTTGCCGAAGGGATGGATGCCCAGGCCGTTTTGCACTCAATACAAAATGGGATCGGCGGGACGCTCGGCGGTCTGGCGATGATCCTTGGCTTCGGCGCAATGCTCGGTAAGCTGATTTCCGATACCGGCGCGGCTCAGCGCATCGCCACCACGCTGATTGGCACGTTTGGTAAGAAACGCGTGCAGTGGGCGCTGGTGATCACCGGTCTGGTGGTGGGTCTGGCGATGTTTTTCGAAGTCGGCTTTGTTCTGCTGCTGCCGCTGGTGTTTACGGTGGTGGCCTCTTCCGGCCTGCCGCTGCTGTATGTTGGCGTCCCGATGGTAGCTGCGCTGTCCGTGACCCACTGTTTTCTGCCGCCGCATCCGGGGCCGACCGCGATTGCCACCATTTTCGAGGCTAATCTCGGCACCACCCTGCTGTACGGCTTTATTATTACTATCCCGACGGTGATTGTTGCCGGGCCGCTGTTTTCTAAGCTGCTGACCCGCTTTGAGAAAGCGCCGCCGGAAGGGTTATTCAACCCGCATCTGTTCACCGAAGAAGAGATGCCGTCGTTCTGGAACAGTATCTTTGCCGCAGTAATCCCGGTCATACTGATGGCGGTCGCCGCAGTGTGCGAAATCACGCTGCCGAAAACCAACAGCGTACGGGTGTTCTTTGAGTTTATCGGTAACCCTGCGGTCGCGTTGTTTATCGCTATCGTGCTCGCCATTTTTACCCTTGGTCGGCGTAACGGACGTACGATCGAGCAAATTATGGATATCATTGGCGACTCTATCGGTGCGATTGCGATGATTGTGTTTATCATCGCCGGGGGCGGCGCGTTTAAGCAGGTTCTGGTCGACAGCGGCGTGGGGCAATATATCTCGCACCTGATGACCGGCACGTCGCTTTCTCCGCTGCTGATGTGCTGGACGGTCGCCGCCTTGCTGCGTATCGCGCTCGGTTCAGCCACCGTGGCGGCGATCACCACCGCAGGCGTGGTGCTGCCGATTATCAACGTCACTCATGCCGACCCGGCGCTGATGGTGCTGGCTACCGGCGCGGGCAGCGTGATTGCCTCCCACGTTAACGATCCGGGATTCTGGCTGTTTAAAGGCTATTTTAATCTCAGCGTCGGGGAAACGTTGCGTACCTGGACGGTAATGGAGACGCTGATTTCCATTATGGGGCTGCTGGGGGTTCTGGCGCTGAACGCCATTCTGCATTAAGACGGTCATCACCGGGGAGCACAGATCCGCGCTCCCCGGCACTGGAGAGAAAATGAGGAACCACAGAATTTCTTTGCAAGACATCGCCACGCTGGCGGGCGTGACCAAAATGACGGTGAGCCGCTACATTCGCTCGCCAAAAAAGGTCGCAAAGGAAACCGGCGAACGCATCGCGCAGATTATGGAGGAGATTAATTACATCCCCAACCGCGCGCCCGCGATGCTGCTGAATGCGCAAAGCTATACGCTTGGCGTGCTGATCCCCTCGTTTCAAAACCAGCTGTTCGCTGACATTCTGGCCGGCATTGAGTCGGTCACCTCGGATCATAACTATCAGACGCTGATCGCCAACTACAATTACGACCGGGAATCCGAGGAAGAGTCGGTGATCAATCTGCTGTCGTATAATATCGACGGCATTATCCTGTCCGAGAAATATCACACCCTGCGCACGGTGAAGTTTCTGCGTTCAGCCAACATTCCGGTGGTGGAGCTGATGGATATTCAGGGCGATCGTCTGGACATGGAAGTAGGCTTCGATAACCGTCAGGCGGCGTTTGATATGGTCAGCACCATGCTGGATAAACGCCAGCGGAGCAAAATCCTCTATCTCGGTTCGAAAGACGACGTCCGCGATGAACAGCGCTATCGCGGCTATTGCGATGCCATGACGCGCCGGGATCTGGTGCCGCTGCGCGTCAATCCGCGTTCTATTTCGTCCATCCATCTCGGCACCCAGATGATGCGGGACGCGCTCGCCGCGCATCCGGATTTAGACGGCGTTTTTTGCACCAACGACGATATTGCGATGGGCGCGCTGCTGCTGTGCCGCGAGCGCGATCTGGCCGTTCCGGAACAGATCTCGATTGCCGGTTTTCACGGGCTGGAAATGGGCAGGCAGATGATCCCAAGCCTCGCCAGCGTGATCACCCCGCGTTTTGACATTGGCCGCATGGCAGCGCAGATGTTGCTGAGCAAAATCAAGAACAACGACCATAACCACAACACCGTGGATTTGGGGTACCAGATTTATCACGGCAATACGCTTTAAGTCATTTTCTCTGGCCATCGCATACTCTCTTTGATGGACATTGCCTATACTCCAGGCAAGATAAATGGAGGAAATCTCAATGAGCACACCCCTGCTAATTGCCCGCACGCCGGACACCGAACTGTTTTTACTGCCAGGCATGGCCAACCGTCACGGACTGATTACCGGCGCGACCGGGACCGGTAAAACCGTCACGCTACAGAAGCTGGCCGAATCGCTGTCTGAAATTGGCGTACCGGTATTTATGGCCGATGTGAAAGGCGACTTAACCGGCGTGGCCGAGGAAGGGCAGGCCTCTGAAAAGCTGCTCGCCCGCCTGAAAAATATCGGCATTACCGACTGGCAACCGCATGCTAATCCGGTCACGGTGTGGGATATCTTCGGCGAAAAAGGTCACCCCGTGCGGGCCACGGTATCTGACCTCGGCCCGCTGCTGCTGGCCCGTTTGCTGAACCTCAACGACGTACAGTCCGGCGTGCTGGATATTATCTTCCGCATTGCCGATGACCAGGGCCTGCTGCTGCTCGATTTCAAAGACCTGCGAGCCATTACCCAGTACATCGGCGATAACGCCAAATCCTTCCAGAATCAATATGGCAATATCAGCAGCGCCTCGGTCGGGGCAATCCAGCGTGGACTGCTGTCGCTGGAGCAACAGGGGGCGGCGCACTTCTTTGGCGAACCGATGCTGGACATCAAAGACTGGATGCGAACTGACGCCAGCGGCAAAGGGATGATCAACATCCTCAGCGCAGAGAAGCTCTACCAGATGCCCAAACTGTACGCCGCCAGCCTGCTGTGGATGCTCTCCGAACTGTACGAACAGCTGCCGGAAGCAGGCGATCTGGAGAAGCCAAAACTGGTGTTCTTCTTCGATGAAGCTCACCTGCTGTTCAACGACGCCCCGCAGGTGCTGCTGGATAAAATCGAACAGGTGATCCGCCTGATCCGCTCGAAAGGGGTCGGCGTGTGGTTCGTCTCGCAAAACCCGTCAGATATTCCGGACAACGTGCTCGGTCAGTTGGGGAACCGCGTGCAGCACGCCCTGCGCGCGTTTACACCGAAGGATCAGAAAGCGGTGAAAACCGCCGCGCAAACCATGCGCACCAACCCGGCATTTGATACCGAAAAAGCCATTCAGGAACTGGGAACCGGCGAGGCGCTGGTGTCGTTTCTGGACGCCAAAGGCAGCCCGTCGGTGGTTGAACGAGCAATGGTGATTGCGCCGTGCTCGCGGATGGGACCGGTGACGGATGACGAGCGCAACGGGCTGATTAATCACTCCTCGCTGTACGGTAAATATGAAGAACAGATAGACCGCGAGTCCGCCTATGAGCGTTTACAGCAAGGCGTGCAGGCCAGCACCGAGCAGCAAAATACACCTCCCGCCAACGGTAAAGAGATCGATGTGGACGGCGGTATTCTCGGTGGATTGAAGGATATTCTGTTTGGCAGCACCGGACCGCGCGGCGGCAAGCGCGATGGCGTGGTACAGAGCGTGGCGAAAAGCGCGGCGCGGCAGGTCACCAATCAGATAATCCGCGGCATGTTGGGGAGTTTGATGGGGGGGAGAAAACGCTAGCAAGAAGGCGCCCCTCCCGCACAGCGGGAGGGGCGAATATCAGGACTTACGCAGCATCAGCCACAGGCTTATCAGGAAGAAGCTGGCGCTTGGCAGCAACGCGCCGATAATCGGCGGAATGCCGTACACCAGCGTCAGCGGGCCAAAGATTTGGTCCAGCACATAGAACACAAAGCCGAAGCTAATCCCTGTCACCACGCGCACGCCCATCGGGACGCTACGCAGCGGACCAAAGATAAACGACAGCGCCATCAGCATCATTACCGCCACAGACAGCGGCTGGAAGACTTTGCTCCACATATTGAGCTGGTAGCGTCCGGCGTCCTGGCCGCTCGACTTCAGGTACTTCACGTAGTTATGCAGACCACTAATCGAGAGCGCATCAGGATCCAACGCCACGACGCCGAGCTTGTCGGGTGTAAGGTTGGTTTTCCAGGTGCCGCTCACCGTCTGCGAGCCGGTGATTTGCTTCGGATCGGTCAGGTTGGATTCATCCACCTGCGACAAACGCCAGACCTTCTGCTCCGGGTCAAACGTCGCACTTGCGGCATAGCGGACGGACTGCAAACGGCGCTTGTCGTTAAAGGAGTAGATGCTAATTCCGCCTAACTCGGCGTCACCTTTCACCCGCTCAATGTAGACAAAGCTATCGCCATCTTTCGCCCACAAACCTTGCTGGGTAGAGAGCAGCGAGCCGCCGTACATCTGCTGCGCACGGTAGTTACGCGCCATCTGTTCGCCCTGCGGCGCCACCCATTCGCCGATGGCCATCGTCAGCAGCACCAGCGGAATCGCGGTTTTCATCACCGACAACGCCACCTGCATACGGGTAAAGCCAGAAGCCTGCATGACCACCAGTTCACTGCGCTGCGCCAGCATGCCCAGCCCCAGCAAAGCACCCAGCAGCGCCGCCATCGGGAAGAAGATCTGGATATCTTTCGGCGCGCTGAGCAGGGTATACAGCCCGGCGCCCATCGCATCGTAGCTCCCCTGCCCGGCTTTTTTCAACTGGTCGACAAACTTGATGATCCCGGAGAGCGACACCAGCATGAACAACGTCATCATGATGGTGGTGAAAATGGTTTTACCGATATAGCGGTCAAGTACACCAAAAGGCTGCATTATACCGCTCCTTTACGCATAAAACGGGCACGTAAGCGGCGCATCGGCACCGTATCCCAGAGGTTAAGCACAATCGCCAGCGCCAGATACGCCAGGTTAACCGTCCACATCCAGAACACCGGATCCAGCTTGCCTTTGCCGCCATTCGACTTCAGCGATGTCTGAACCAGGAAGAACAGCAAATAAAGCAGCATTGCTGGCAGCATGGACAGTACGCGACCCTGACGCGGGTTAACCACGCTCAGCGGTACAACCATCAGCGCCATCATAAATACGGTGAATACTAACGTGATACGCCAGGTCAGCTCCGCACGGGCGCGATCGGTGTCGGTCGTCCATAGCGTACGCATGGTCATCTGGTCGGTATCGTTTGGATCCAGCGCCACGGCCTGATGACCGATAATCGCCTGATAATTCTGGAAGTCGGTAATGCGGAAATCGCGCAGCAGCGCGGTCCCTTCAAAACGCGTCCCCTGGTTCAGCGTCACGACCTGAGAGCCATCGCGCAATTGGGTAAGATGACCGGAGTCCGCTACCACCACCGAAGGCCGGGCGTTACCTTTCGGGCGGATTTGCGCGAGGAACACATCATTGAAGTTACTGCCGTCAACGCTTTCGATAAACAGCACCGAACCGCCGTTAGTCGCCTGCTGGAATTGCCCCTGAGCAAGCGCCGCCATACCGGGATTTGCTTTCGCCTCCGCCAGGACTTCGTCCTGATGTCTGGAGGACCACGGTCCGGCCCACATCACGTTGACCGCCGCAATAATACTGGTAAACAGCGCCAGCACCATCGCCGCTTTCACTAAGACAGCCTTGCTCAGCCCGCAGGCGTGCATGACCGTAATTTCACTTTCGGTATACAGTTTGCCCAGCGTCATCAGCAGCCCGAGGAACAGGCTTAATGGCAGGATAAGCTGCGCCATTTCCGGCACGCCCAACCCGAGAAGGGAGAGCACCAGGTTCGCCGGAATATCGCCGTCAACCGCTGCGCCGAGGATCCTCACTAACTTTTGACAGAAGAAGATCAAAAGCAAGATGAAGAGTATCGCCAGCTGGCTTTTGAGCGTCTCCCGCACCAGATATCTTATGATTATCACTTTAAATACGC
>OKAL01000292.1_pt1 | contig 20549 bp, 18 predicted proteins | sample 1612781 | NCBI WGS metagenome assembly OKAL01 (sample SAMN04436817, study PRJEB24849) | human gut metagenome | biome: human gut; feature: NICU; material: stool | host: Homo sapiens | place: USA: Saint Louis, MO | collected 2011-05-05 | reverse complement strand
TGAAGATGGCCAGAGCACCGTTGAGTTTATGGCTGATCGCTATACGGTGCATGAAACCGCTTCATCCATCATCAAAAACGCCGCCGCAACAAGCGCGAAGACGAAGATTAGGCTTCGCGATGAAATGAAGCAGGCCATCATTGATGCCGTGCGTGAAAGTGATTTATTCGCATCCCTCAAGGCAAATATTGATGCGCAAACAGCGTCAGTAGCTGGCCTGCAACAGGCGGTGAGCGAAGCGGCCACCAATACTATTAAAAACGCGCTGAAGCCCGGCGGCCTGCTTTACAACCGTTAACCTCCCATCACGCACTCGAATACTCAACCCGCTTCGGCGGGTTTCTTTTTTTCTAAGGAACCGTAATGACCAAATTTTCTCTGATCCCCAACCCAACTTTTTCTGTGACCGCGAACATTCCACGCGCTGGTGCCGAAGACGGCAAGCTGACGTTCACTTTCCGCCATAAAACGCTTGAAGAGCTGCGCTCCATGGATGCGAAGATGCAAAAGGCCGCCGAAGGTAAAAAGGATGCTATCGAGCCGCAGGCCGACTACCTCATGGAAATTGTCGAGGGGTGGGCGCTTCCCGATGAGTTCAACCGCGAAAACGTTATTGTCCTTCTGCGGAACTATCCACGCGCGTTCGACAGCATTGGTCTGGCATACACCAAAGAGCTGATGGGTATCCGCGAAAAAAACTGAGGCAGGTCGCCGCAGCATTGTATACGCCGGGACCGACTCTCGCGGAGCTGAGCGCTTTTGGTTTGACGCCTGAGGACGTGGAGGAAGAGGTGGGGATGCTGCCCTCAGTGTGGAGGTCCTTCACCATCTTCTCTTCCCTGGCGACCCAGTGGCGAGTCGGCGCGAGCGGGGCGACCGGCCTTGATTACAACGTTCTCCCCTGGATGTTCGAGTTACACGGGGTTGAGGATGCGGCGGCCTGCATGGCTGACCTTCAGATTATGGAAAGCGAGGCTCTCAAGGTAATGCATAAGGAGACGAAATAATGACAGACCAGATCGCCTCGATTACTTTGCGGGCCGATGTTTCTGACCTGAAAACAGCCAGCAACGAACTGGATAAACTCGGCCAGGCGGCGGCCGGGGCTGTAGATAAAGCAGATGATCTGAATAGCGTGTTTCGCGCTGGCGCTGAATCTGCGAAGCAAGGCAGCGAAGGACTTAAAGAGCAGCAGAACGCGCTCAAAGGGCTGCTGGAGAATATCGACCCGGTTACCAAGGCGTTAAACCGCCTAGATGAGCAGCAAGAATCGCTGCGGAAATTCCAGGCCAAAGGTTTCCTGGATACCGATACCTTTCAGGCTTACAACAAAATCCTGGATGACACCCGCCTCAAGCTGACCGACACCGGAGAAGCCGCGGCGCGTGCTCAGGCCGAATTAGCCGCTACCCAGGCGGCAGAGAAGCAGTCCGCAGCGTTAAAGAACCTTCTTGGGTCCATCGACCCGACAATCCGTGCGTTCAACTCACTGGATGAACAGCACGCACAGCTGGTGGCCCATTTTGAAGCAGGCCGCATTAACGGCGCGCAGTTCGAGCACTTCAACACAATCCTTAACCAGACGCGTGAGCGCCTCTCTGGTGTCGCTGACGTACTGCCAGAGGCGCTATCCCGGCAGGAAGCTGCTGCCCGTCGTGCTGGAATTTCCGTTGGCCAGTACAGCGCCGCGCTGCGCACTCTGCCGGCGCAGTTCACCGATATCGCGACACAGCTGGCTGGAGGTCAATCCCCTTTCCTGATCTTGCTCCAGCAAGGCGGGCAAATTAAGGATTCTTTTGGTGGATTAGGCCCAATGCTCCAGGCTTTGCGGGACGCATTGTTTGGGTTTAACGAAGAGAGCAGAGAAACATCCGACTCGGCAGCAGGCATTAGTGACGCTGCTGAAGGACTTAACAACACCAGTGAGGCAGCGGAGAAGCTGGGGCGGGCGGGTGGCCTGTTGAATACCTTTAACCTTGCGATTGCTGGCTCGGTGGGTTTGCTGGCTCTTCTGGCTGGGGCTGCCTACAGTTCATCCCAGCAGTTCGACAATGTTGCCAGATCGCTCATTTTGATGGGCGGGGCTGGCTTTTCCTCCATGCAGCAACTGAACGACGCGGCAAAAGATGTAGCTGATAACGCTGGTGCTTCTTTGGCTGAGTCTGTTGATACCCTGGTCCAACTAAACGACACCGGGAAGTATACCGCCGACCAGATGACCAAAATTGCCAAATCCATTCTGGCTATGGGTGATGCAGGACTGGATACGAAGGCTGCGCTGGCGGATTTTTCACGACTGGCAAACGATCCTATTAAAGCCCTGGCGAGCTTGAACCAGCAATATGGCTTTGTTGATGAAGCCATGATGAAGCACATCATTACCCTGGAGAAAACGAAGGGTAAAACAGCAGCGGCAAACGAAGCGATAACGCTGTTTGCCGACACCATGGAGGACCGCAGTAATAAAATTGTAGAGGCCACCGATAATATCGGGCAGGCCTGGAACGGGCTTAAAGCTTTCTCCTCCAATATTTTCGGCCAAATAGGAATTACTGTGCGGGCCTGGGGCAATCAGGTTATCGAGGTGTTCAAGTTATTGAGCACTTCGTTTGAAGCCCTTTTCGTCAAGATGAAAGAGGTCTCCCTTGAAATTATGGGGGGGATGATTACCGGTTTCACGGATATTGCTAACAAACTACCGGGCGGTGAAGCTCTCATCAAATCCATGGGCTTTGATGGGCTCGCTGAGAGCGTTGCCGAGAGCAGAAAGGCAGCAAGCAAGGAATATACTCAGCTTACCGCTGAGTACAATAAACACATTGCTAATCTCAGTAAATCCCAGTGGCAATGGGAGGAGGAAGCGAAGAATGGTCCTGGTGGTGGTGTAAAAGGCACAGGCTCAGTTGATCGGCAAACTAAGGATGCTGTTTCGAAGCTTGCTCAGGACTCAGCCAAAAAGACCAAAGAGGCGAAAGCCACTCTGGAAGCTGGCGATCGCACCCTGGAGAACTACCGCGCCCAGGCCAGAACGTTAACTGAAACGCTCGAGACCCTCCGACAAACAGGCGAAACCCACGCTAAAAACACCGAGTTCAGTAAACAGCAATCTCGATTTGCTGAATTGGATGAGGCAGCCAAAACCCGCGCGCTGACTGCTCAGGAAAAATCTTTACTGTCGAGCCGTGAGGCGATTCTGAACGCCGCCAAGGTGGTTGATCAGAAGAACAAGGAAGTTGAAGCGCAGCAGAAGATTAACGGATTGGCACAGCAGGCGAATAAATACGCCACCCAGATGTCGGAAAAGACGGCTGCTTTACGCGATAGCGCGGGTATGAGTAGTCGCCAAATGCAGCGCATGATGGAAGAGGCGCAGCTACGCCAGGGCTGGCTCAATGGTGGAGGTAAACTTGAGGATGCCGGGTATGAAAAAGAACTGGCAGCTCTCAGGAAATATTACGCCGAAGAGGACAAATTACGCGGCGACTGGAAATCTGGGGCTGTTGCTGGATGGAATGAATATCTGGACGCCGCTACCAACACCTATGACGCCGTTAAGAATGTGGCCAGTTCCACACTGACAGGTCTATCTGACATGCTCACCGAACTCATGACAACCGGAACCGCTTCGGTTAAAGAGTTCGGGAAGTCTATGTTGAAGATGATTCTTCAGATAACCAATCAACTCTTGGTTGCCTATGCAGTTCAGGCTGCGATGGGTTGGATAAACGGTGGCTCTGGTGCTTCGGCGGGCGCTGGGCAATCCTTCGCTGTCCCTTCGTTTACCCCTAATGCCAAAGGTGGCGTATATGATTCACCGGGCCTCAGTAAGTACGTCAATGGGGTATACGACTCTCCCCAGTATTTTACTTTCCAGGGGGCGTCCAAGTTTGCGAAGGGCGGTGTATTCGCAGAGGCCGGCGCTGAAGCAATCATGCCACTTACTCGGGATTCTGCCGGGCGGTTGGGCGTACGCGCCCAGGGCGGTGGCGGTATGGCTCCGGTTATTAATACCACCGTTAACGTTGATGCTGGTGGTTCTGCAACTGTTCAGTCTTCCAGTTCAGGTGATGCTATGGGCCGTGCCCTTGCTGATGAAATGCAGAACGCTGCGTTGCAGGTTATCCAGAAGCACCTTAAGCCTGGAGGCATGATCTACAACTTCAGTAAAGGCAGGTAGTGTTTACGTCGTCCCCTGGTTAATATGATGAAAACCATAAAAATCAGGGGATGATTGTGTTAAAAAAAATCTTTAAGAAGATACTCAAAACCATTGGTTTGCTCATTTTACTTTTAGTTGTTGTCCTTGTGGCAGCGAGACTTAGTCTGAAAACTGATGACGAATTGAAAGCTGAGGAAGCCAAAGCGTTATCTGATAAGAAGCTGGATGAGTTGAGAAGCGCGTGTGAAGCTTACGTAAGGATGTCAGTCATTAACAAAAGCACCCTGGACATGTCGGTGTTTGGCTCGAACAGATGGCTCGGTGATGACGGTAAGTTTTACGCCACGCAGGAGTTTAGCGCCAAAAATAAATTTGGTCTTGAGCAAAAATTTAGAGCTGTATGCATCGAAGATAAAGACGGTAAAACTGATTATCGACTTGAAGAAATGAGCGGCAGTTAAGCTGAATTACGCTGCAACCAAGCCCCGCCCGGGGCTTTCATTACAGCCCACTCAGGTGGGCTTTTTGCATTTTGTGCTACTGCCACATCATCATAACTATTCAAATTACCTGAGGGGTAATTTCTGCATTATTGGACCTACCTTTCCGCACCTCTTGGCGCTTTAATCACGTCAGTAGGTGCTCTTTAACAATTAGTTGAGATCCTCAGACTCCTTGAGGGGGCTATCCTTCGAAGCCAGATACAGGAGAATTCTTAAATCTTTGCTTTCTGATTCCAGCCTATGCGCCATAATAGCTGCTGCATCCAAAACAAGGCTCCGGGCTCTGTCTCTATCATTTTTGGATAGCTTTTCAGCCTCACCTTCTTCTGCGAGTCCCAGCAAATACTCAATTCCTTCCTGTGCTAGAGCTGGTTGTGACAGAGCACTGGAAATGATGTCGACTATCTCAGAATTCATCGATCTTCCATTGCGCTTGGCGCGATCTGCTATAGCGTCACGCATTCCGGCTGGAAGCCTCACATTGAAACGGTCCATCTCTTGGCTAGGGAATTTACTCATTATTAAAACTCGCTGATACAAATTTGTATCATGATAGCACCTACTTGACATCATCATAAATGGTGTTAAATTGGTTGTGGTACCAAGTTGGCATCATTGATTAGGAGTTTACTATGCAAACCACTACATACGCTGGTCGTAAAAATGAAAGCTTCCAGCTTCGTCTACCGGGACAGATGAAAGAGGAGATCCGCAGAATGGCGGAGATGGATGGAATTTCAATCAACTCTGCGATTGTGCAGCGACTGGCTAAAAGCTTGCGTGAGGATCGCGCTAATGGTCAGTAAAAAAGACGAAACCCGGCAGTGTGGGGACACGAACCGGGCTTCTTTGCCAACACACCACCGTAGGAATGATGACATGAACAGTGTACAGAACAATGAATTAACTTTCCAGCAGACAGAGTTTCACCCGGTATCACACGCTGGTGAAACATGGCTCACTTCATCTGAGTTAGCAGCGGCGCTCGGTTACAAAAAGTCAGATGCCGTTACCCAAATATTCAGTAGGTATCACGATGAATTTACGGAACATATGTCAACGACCCTCAAAATGAGTGTCGTTAGAAAGACTGGTGCTGTTGATATTCCGGTTCGCGTTTTTTCGCTTCGTGGCGCTCATCTTGTCGCGATGTTCGCTACCACCCCGAAGGCCAAAGAATTCCGCCGCTGGGTTCTGGACATTCTTGACAGAGAAATTCAGCGCTCGCCAATCGCTAAGCAGTTTACGGACGATGAATTATGCACCCTCGCATATCTTTGGCGTTCAGCTGCGGTGATGTATGAGGCTTGCCGCGAAGTACATCCTCTACTGTTAGTTGCCGAGCATCGACTGGTTCCTCGATTTAGCTCTATTGGCACAAATTACAACAGGGGGATCAATAAGGCTCGCGCCATTCTTAAGCTCGAAACAGATCACATCAAAGAACAACCATGGGGAGATAGTGACTGGAAAAACGTCTTCTCATACGGGAAAGGAATTTTGCAGTGATGCAAATAGAAAAGCCGACAGTTCGCACCTGCCGGCTTCCATTGAAACTTGTCAAAAGGATCCAACCAATGACAAAAGTAAGTTTACCAGGTAACGGGCATCTCGTCGAGAAAACCATTGATAGTCAGTATCTGCTGGAGATGGTCAATGACGCCCGTAAGCAGTGCGGTGAGAAGATGGTGCGCAACAATGACTTTGTTGAGCGCATCAAAGATGAGTTGGAAGGGGAGTTTTACGAAACTTTCGTAAAACCTGCCGGAAAGTCTGGCGGTCGTCCTGTCGAGGTCATCGGCATGTCCATCAAGCAGGCTCTCCGCGTGGCCGCGCGCGAATCGAAAGCTGTTCGTCGCTCTTTGGTCGATAAGCTGGAAGATATGCAGGCGCTCCCGGTAATGCCGAAAAGTAATACCGGTATCACCGAATACCGCCTGGCAAAAGCGGATCAGTTGAAAGCCCAGGCACTGGAGAAAAATATCGCCAGCGCCCGTGAGATTATGTCTCTTCTTCCTCGCCTGGACCCAATGGCTCACCAGGCGCTGGCGGCGTCACTGATTAACCCTCTGATTGGTTACGACGCAATCCCGCTGCCAGTGATTGAGGAGCATTACCACACCGCCGGTGAAGTAGGCGAAATGCTTGGTGTATCAGCTCAGAAGATTGGGCGCATTGCCAATGCCAATAATCTTAAGACTGATGTCCACGGAAAATTCTTCCTGGACAAGTCGGCCCACTCCAGCAAACAGGTGGAAGCGTTCCGTTATAACGCCGAGGGTGTCAAAGCACTTCGCCATCTGATTCATTGTGCTGGTGTGGCCTAGGATTGATTTAACCACCAAGCCTCGCATACGCGGGGCTTTTTTTATGGAGTAAATATGGCAGTTGAAACATACAGCTGGCGCTCGCAGCTCGGTGCTGGGGCGATTGAATATAGTCAAACGGTGCGCGCTGCGCAGTTTGGTGATGGCTATGAGCAGGTTGCTGATAATGGCATTAACTCTACTGCTATTCAGGTGCCAATGAAGCATACCGGCACCGAAACGGAGGTGAACAGTATTCGTGATTTCCTCCTGGCTCATACCGTTAAAGCTTTTATCATCACGCCGCCCGGCGAAGCGAAGGGGCTTTATCGGGTAGTCGCCGATTCCGTACGGAAAAATCAGATCAGCAGCAAGTTTGCTGAGCTGACGTTCACCATCAAACGGGCTTACGGAGTGTATGCATAATGGCATTAGTCGATCAGGCGGCGATGCTGGCACCGGGTGGCAGAGTACGCCTGGTTGAAGTTGACGCCTCAGAGTTCAGTGGCGGTATTCACCGTTTCCACTACGCCCCTTTCCCCCATACACCGGAAGAGATCGACGCTGCCAATGGTGATGAAGAAAAGCTCGGACCAAAGCCAATCGTATTCGGTGGCAATACCTACGATTTTTGGCCGTTTCAGGTAGCAGGCCTGGAGCTTTCAACAGACCAGGCCGCAGAGCCGACACTCAGCGTTTCCAACCTCGACGGTCATATCACGGCGCTATGCCTGCAATTTAAAGACATGGTTAATGCCAAAGTGAGCATTATCGACACCTATTCGGTTTACCTCGATGCCGTGAATTACCCTGGTGGGATGAACCCGACCGCCGACCCGTCGATGTTCACGCTTCAGACCTTCTGGCTTGACACGAAAACCTCCGAAGACGACGAAGTGGTTTCATGGTCACTCAGTAGCCCCGCAGACCTGCAGGGGCTTGTTATCCCAACCAGACAAATCACCTCGCTCTGCGAATGGGCGCTACGCGGGCAGTACCGGAGCGGCGATGGATGCACCTATAACGGTACGGCATATTTCGACGCGAAGGGGAATCAGGTTTCAGATCCTGCCCTTGATGTATGTGGTGGTTGCTTCAGTGACTGCCGTAAACGATTTGGCGCCGGCCTGGCAGATCCTAACGCAGCAATTCTCGACTTTGGCGGCTTTCCGGCAACCGTTCTCTTCACCCGATAATCGGACATAGCAATGAATAAAACCATATTTGCAGCTATCCGTGCTCATGCGCTGGAGGAATCCCCGCGCGAGAGCTGCGGATTCGTTATTCAGTCTGGCCGGCGCCAGCGCTATATTCCTGTGCCAAACACCCACGAAAATCCAACAGAGCATTTCCGCATCGATGGCGAGCATTGGGCGAACGCCGAAGATATCGGGACGATTGTGCGCGTCATCCATTCCCATCCTGGCGATGGAGCAAGGCCGATTCCATCCGATCTGGACCGCCAGCAATGCAACAACTCCGGTGTGGTCTGGGGTATTTACGCGCCGGATAGCGACGAATACGCTGAGATAATGCCGGAGGCGGTACCCCTTATCGGGCGTCCGTTTATCTTGGGCTCAAATGACTGCTGGGGACTGGTAATGGATTGGCATGCCACCCAAGGCGTGAAGCTTAACGATTTCCGCGTTGATTACCCATGGTGGGAAAGCCAGTACCCGGACAACCTGTATTTCGACAACTGGGAGCGGGAAGGGTTTGTCGAATGCGACCCGTCGCCAGGCTGTATGGTCATCATGCAGGTTGAATCCAGTAAGTGGAACCACGCGGGGATCATTACCGAGGAAGGTGAGCTGCTTCACCATCTGTACGGGCAGCCATCCTGCATTACGCCGTATGCGCGCGGTTATTTCAAAGACAGGACGATGATCTGCGTCCGTCACAAAGAGCTACCGCAGGAGATTCAGCCATGGCGCGTTTAACCACGATTCGATTGTACGGTGTGCTGGGAGCCCGGTTTGGCCGTGTTCACAGGCTGGCGGTGCAGACATCAGCTGAGGCGGTAAAGGCGCTTTGCATCAACCTGGACGGGCTGGAAAGCTATCTTCTGAACGCCAAAAAGAATGGCATGACGTTCGCGGTGTTTCGCGGCAGGCGCAACATTGGCGCGGATGATTTTAAGAACCTGTCCGGAAGCACCGATATTCGCATAGCACCAGTGATGGAAGGGGCAAAAAAAGCTGGTTTGTTCCAGACGATATTGGGTGCTGTCATGGTTGTGGCGGGCATCGTCGTCACGGGCATGACGTTCGGTTCAGCAGGTGTCATTGGCGCGGGAATGGTATCCGCTGGTATCGGAATGATGGCTGGTGGAATTTACCAGATGCTTTCGCCCCAGCCCAAAGGACTACAGGGGCGAGACGATCCTGACAATAAACCCTCATATGCCTTCGGTGGCTCGGTGAATACCCTTGCGATGGGTAACCCGGTCGCGCTTCTTTATGGTGAGCGCGAGATTGGCGGCGCCATCATCAGTGCCGGCATAGTCGCAGAAGACATCTGAAAACTCCTTTCTGAATATCAAGCACCCAATTGGGTGCTTTTTTTATGGATGTAATATGGAAGCGATCACTGGTGCAAAGGGTGGCAGCCAGAAGCAGCACACACCTGTAGAACAGCCCGATTCGGCTCAGTCAATGGCGCGCTGCCGCATGCTGCTGGCGCTCGGGGAGGGGGAGTTTGCTGGTGGCCTGGATGCGACCCGGATATTCCTGGACGTTACGCCGTTGGGAAACCCCGACGGAACGATGAATTTTGAAAATGTGTCATGGGATTTCCGGCCTGGCACACAGACCCAGACACCAATACCGGGATTCCCTGCAGTCGAGAATGAAACTACGGTTGGCGTATCGCTGACAAAGGCCACACCATGGACCCGCGCACTGAGTAACACCCAGATTGACGCGGTGCTGGTTCGTATTGGCATCCCTGGGTTACAGCAGCAGGAAAACGATGGGGATATCGTCGGCACTACGGTTCAGTACCATATTGATCTGGCGGTGGACGGTGGCGCTTACTCGACAGTCATGACTAAAACCGTCACAGAGAAGCTCAGTTCGCTCTATGAACTAACTCACCGTATTAATCTTCCCAAAGCCAGTACTGGCTGGCAAATTCGAGTGGTGCGTGACACCGATGACAGCACCAGCCAGATGCTGCAGAACAAAACGCAGGTGCAAGCGATTACTGAGGTGATCGATGCTCGCCTGCGATATCCACACACCGCGCTGCTGTATGTGTCCTTTAACGCAAAGTCATTCAACAACATCCCTAAGATTTCCTGCATGCCGAAGGGTCGCATCATCCGAATCCCTTCGAACTATGATCCAATAGCGCGGACTTATAGCGGAACATGGGACGGGACGTTTAAATGGGGCTGGACGAATAACCCGGCGTGGATTTGGTTCGATGTTCTGACTGAGCCGCGCTTCGGCCTTGGGCGCCGCGTGACGCCAGAAATGCTCGATAAGTGGGAGCTCTATCGCATCGCCCAGCGCTGCGACCAGAAGGTACCCGACGGGAAAGGCGGAAGCGGTACCGAGCCACGCTTCATGTTTGATGTTTACATCCAGTCCCAGGCTGATGCCTGGCAGGTGATTAAAGATATTGCCGCGGGCTTCAACGGAATGACTTTCTGGGGCAACAACATGTTCAATGTTGTCTCTGACATGCCGGCGGACACTACGAAGTTGCAGATCCTCACTCGCGCATCAGTGGTGGGTAAGCCGGTGTACTCGAGTGGCAGTGAGAAAAACCGATTCTCCAGCGCGCTGATTAACTTCAGCGATCCGGATAACCACTACCAGGACCGCACCACGGCAGTGATGTTTCCGGAACTGGTGAGGCAGTTCAAGTTTAAGCAGACACAAATCACTGCGATCGGTTGTACGCGTGAGAGCGAGGCGCAGCGGCGTGGCGGGTGGGCGGTGTATTCCAACTCCCTTGACCGCATTATCACGCTTCAGACTGGACTTGATGGCTTTGTATTCGTGCCGGGCACCGTATTTGCGTTTGCAGATGAACGCCTGTCAGGGCGCGTTTACGGCGGGCGTATCACTGGGTATAACCCAGGTCTTAAGGCCGTGACCACTGACCGGGGCACCAGTGCGGTGGCGGGCGATACGCTGATGATTCGCACCCAGGGCGGTACCGTTGAAAGCCGGGTGATACAGGCCGTAAATGGCACGCAGCTGATCGTGTCCACGCCGTTCACGGCGGCGCCATTACCTAATGCCGTGTTCGTAATTGATGCTGGTCAGCTGCGCCTACAGTATTTCCGGGTAACGAACCTAAAATTTGATGATGAGGAAAATACCTTCACCATTACCGGTGCGGAGTATAACGCGTCGAAATACGACGCCGTTGATAACAACGCTCGTCTTGATACTCCACCGATAAGCCTGATTCCGACCGGGCTCGTGAACCAGCCGACCAACATCATGGTATCGAGCTATGATGCGGTTCGCCAGGGGCAGCGCGTGGCCATGCTAACCGCCACATGGGATGCGCCAGTTGATAAAGACGGCAAACTGCAGTCGGACGTAATAGCGTACCGGGCACAGTGGAAGCGCGGAAATAACGAATGGGTAAACGTGCCTGAAACCGGGTTACGAAATATCGAAGTGCCTGGCATTTTCGAGGGCGATTACCTTGTGCGCGTCCGTGCGATTAACTCTGGGGGAGCGTCCAGCCTTTGGGCCACGTCTGCGTTGACCCATCTTACCGGCCGCACCGGTGACGTGCCCAAACCTGTCGGACTAACTGCAACAGAGGATGTTGTATTTGGGATCAACATTACATGGGGTTTCCCCGCAGATACCGCCGACACCCTGAGCACTGAGCTGCAATACAGCATTGCCGCTGACGGTTCGAATCCTATGCTTTTGGCGTCGGTGCCGTATCCTCAGAAACTCTATCAGCAGATGGGGCTGAAGGCAGGGCAGGAATTCTGGTACCGGGCACGGCTGGTTGACCGCATCGGGAATCAGAGCGAATGGACCGACTGGGTGCGCGGGCAGGCCAGCATCGATGTTTCCGATATCACGGATGCAATCCTTGAAGACATCAAAAGCTCTGAAGTCTTCAAGGACCTGATCGAGGATGCCGTGGCCAGCAGTGAAAAACTGGCGGAGCTGTCCGATGCAATTAAGGAGAACGCCGATGGCCTGGCTGCTGCCGTGGGTTCGAATAAGCAGACAGCCGAAGCAATTATCGGCAATGCTCTGGCTATTGCTGATGTTGTTGTGCGGCAGACTGCGCAGCAGGGCGCAAACTCTGCGACATTCGAACAGCTTCGGGAGGTGATTGCCACTGAGACGGAGGCGCGGGTTACTGATGTTACCCGTCTTGAGGCAAAAACTGCGCAGAATGAAGCCGGTATTACTGATGTTCGTCAGGCATTAGCGACGGAAACTGAAGCGCGCGCTTCTGCGGTAAGCCAGTTGACTGCTGCCACGCAGGCCGCCTCTGATAAAGCTGATTCAGCTGCTGCTGTAGGTGCCCAGAATACAGCATCAATCACTGATCTTAGCCAGGTTGTCACAGACCTCGATTCCTCAATGGCATCACGTCTGGAAGAACTGGGTGCACAAACTGATAAGGCCAGCGGCGGTATTCAGAACAATGCTATCGCGCTGATCACCAGCACGCTCGCGCAGGTTAACCAGCGTAACCTTCTGAGCGTGCAATATGGCGATAACAAAGCCGGTATTGAGCGAGTCGATAATGTAATGGCCGATGCCAGCAAAGCTGTTGCTGAGTCGTTGCGCACCCTTGACTCCAGTGCCGGTGGAAACACCGCGAATGTCACTGATCTGTCAAAGACGCTTGCTGACTTCACACAGGCTTCGGCAACTCAAATCAATTCGCTGAAGGTCACCGTTAATGGCCAGCAGGCCGCTATTGTCCAGAATGCTCAGGTATCAGCTGACATCAACAATAACCTGAATGCGATGTACAGCATTAAGGTTGCTGTTGATGCTAACGGTCGCCAGTATGCCGCAGGAATGGGTATTGGTGTTCAGAATACTCCATCAGGAATGCAGTCGCAGGTGTTGTTCCTGGCTGACCGATTTGCGGTGATGTCTCAGGCTGGAGGGACCGTAACACTGCCGTTCGTTATCCAGAATGGCCAGACCATTATCAGGGATACGGTCATTGGTGACGGGACAATCGGCAACCTGAAAATCGGCAGCTACATCCAGTCGACAACCTGGGACGGAACCGGGAACGTTGGCTGGCACATCAACAAATCGGGTTATGCCGTTTTCAATAACGTTACTGTGCGTGGGGCGGTTTACGCCCAGAATGGGCAGTTTGGATTTACCAACTCAACGGGAGGAGTCACGATCAATAACAACGGTGTAACTGTCAATTTGTCGAACGGTGGGCGCATTGTTCTGGGAGAATTTTGATGGCTAGGGGACTTTATATCGATTTGAATGACGGGCGTCCGGCAATGACCATCACTGCCGGAATGAAATGTCCGTCGTATGGTGGGGAGGCTGTGGAGGCATGGGGCCAGCAGACCATGACTGTTCAGGGCTATGTTGCCGGAGCCACCCCTTTTTTCATTCCATCAAACTCGGTTGTGAATGTGACTCGCTCGCCGAATCTGATAACAACGATTATGGTTCTCGATGGGATAACCAATAACGGAAACGGAACCCTGACGCAGAGTGTCTGGTCATCAGATGGCTGGGGGAAAGATAAAACATTTCCCGGCACAGTCTGGCAGATTTTACCCGCAGGGCAGAGTGGAAACCGTGGTTTGCTCATTGAGGATTCGACAGACTTTATTGCGATCACTGATGTCAGCCGTGTTGCTTCCTGTGTTTTCAGTGGAACGGTCAATGTAAATGGTACTTACACACTTCCGGCCAAAGGGCTCGTTTTTGCCCGCTGGAATGACATCGCAGCTACGCTTGAATGTGATGGTAATAATATTTACTCCCGGCAGGATTACACGGGCTATGACGATATTGCCCGTTCTGTGAATGTCGATATTGCGATTTTTGCGGTTCAGGCTCCTGTACCCGGGAGAGGATTAAATTTCATCAACGCTGCTGGCCAGTGCACTTTCTCTACCACCCGCCGTCCGTTTATATTCCGCAATCAGTTTTATTCACCGGGCAATAGCTGGGTCGATATTGGCAACAGCATGATTGCGCTTGGCTGCTATGGTTTCAACTCTTCAACAGCCAGCGGGTGGTGCAACATGCGATCCAAGGGACTGGTGATGAGCGGGAACTCGGTAAAATGTGGGAATGGCCGTGTCCGTTCCCGATGGACCGACAAGTATTCTGTGACCGGCGAGAGATATACCGGAATGAGTATTCCCATCATCCCCGCAATGTATTGACACAACCCCACTAACAAGCCCCGCCATGGCGGGGTTTTTTATTACCTGGAGAAAATATGATTTATACCACTGGCACTATTGCCATCAGCGGAAATACCCTAACAGGTACCGGAACAAATTTTACAGCAGCTGGCACTCTAATCCGTAATGGTTGCACCGTAATCGCGCTAACCAGCCCGCCGCAGGTATTCCAGATTACCGCTATCGGCGGGGCAACCAGTCTCACCGTGACACCAGCGGCAAACCCTGCAATCCCTGCAGGAACGAAGTATTCGATTTTGCTAAGCGACAGCCTGAGTGTCGATGGCCTGGCGCAGGATATTGCTGAAACATTCACGATGTACCAGCGCTATATGAGCGGTTTCGCGGATGTGATGAACGGCACCACAGATGTCACCATCACGATTAACGGCGTGGCTGTCACGGTACCGGGTCAGAAATCACTGGCCAAGAAAGGGGCAAACAGTGACATTACCAGCCTTTCCGGGCTGACTACAGCGCTAAGTATTTCACAGGGAGGGACTGGTGATAAGACTGCCGCTGGGGCGCGTACAAACCTCGGTTTGGGAAATGTGGCAACTAAAAATACTGGTGAAGGGGATAATGATGTACTGGCTCCAGGGTCATTTGGTGTGGGGTCTAAAAACCTTCCATTAATTTCTGATCTCTGGGACAAGAGTAAGGGGACTCGCTTCTGCAACGTTACCCCTGCAACGTCGGGAGGTCCTGGAATGTATGGTTCTGGCATCCGGTTATCAGACCGTAATATTGGGAGTGGAAGTACTCCTGCAGCGCAACAATCATTTGCTGCGCTGATTCTTAGCGGGAAAATTATTCAGTTCATGAGTATGTCGGATGGCAATGATTCTGGCTGGATGCAGATTTACCACACCGGAAATACGACCCGTGCATCTGACGGTACGTTAAAAGCCGCTTCTCCGATTGTACAGTTGTTCGGTGATGGTTCGTGTCAGCTTAACGATGAATCTGAGGGGTGCGCCGTAACCCGCCTGGGTATCGGGGAATACCTGATTGAGGGTTGTACCGGGTTAAATGCTGATGCTGCATGGGGTGGTATCGATGGTGGATTTGACATCCCGACCGACCGCAACAAACAGCCACTCATCTGGCTTGATTATAAGGTTAATTCTGACGGTTCTGTGCTGGTTAAAACCTATCACCGCATCCATCCGTCGGCACCTGAATTTGCCAGAAATGAGCTGGCGGGGTTAGCTGATGGAGACCCGGTTGATATCCCGTCAGATCAGTTCGTCAGTGTACGTGTCGAAATGCCAGCGAGTAGCATCTGGAATCAGAAACAGAAAGCAATAGAAGAAGCTGCGAAAAGCACGTCCGAAGAGGTTCAATAAAATAATTGTGACGGCAGTAAAGCGACTCTTTTACTGCCGTCAAATATCACATTCCATTCTGGAGAACGGACGGGAACTCAGATACCAGCCACATATCTGACTCTTCAAACATTTCTTCAAGCATGCGGTTCAGCTTTTCACGATCACTTTTGCTGGCGTTGCTGTTTAAGGCGTTCGCCTGCATCGGCTTAACCTTCACTTCTGCGTCAGGGAAAATCTGGTGCACCCGTTTCGTCAGTTCTGCCAGAATAATCTCTCTGGCGCCTACCAAACCATCAACATTACGCTTGTCATAGACCAGCTCAACGAACATAAAGACCTCCGGAAACGACTGTATTTTTAAAGAGAATTTATACTGGTTATTTATACAGTGTCAACGGTTAGGTATATAGCATTTCAGAAGAGAGCTATGGGGCATGGGTGGGGCATAAAGTTACCGCGAAACGACGTTAGTACATTGCACATGACAAATCGTATCGCGGCAACATAGCAGAAGTTACCGCACATCAATCCAACATCAAGCCACTTCATTAAAAGACTTAATAGTCTCCAGATGAAGATCGCCTGAAGTACCGGATTTCCGAGGAAAGGGATCAGGGTAATGACGTCATGGCTGCTTAACGAGCTGCCGATCCCCAGCATGATCCCGCAAAAAGAGAGAAGCGCCACGGGCAGCATAAAGGTTTTACCCAGTTGCTGGAAAAACTCCCACAGCGATATTTTTTGTGCTGCTTTCGTCGTCATAAAACGACTCCTTAAATGGTAGAAAGAGATTTAACGACCTCGATGGGGCGAGAAGATAAAACGTTTTATCAAACTTTAGTGCGCGCTAAATCACATTCTCAGGCTTTTACTGGTAGTATAAAGATAACGTATTGATAAAACGTTTTAGCGATCTCATTATCAAGGAGTCACGCCACCACATGGCTGTAGCGAAAAAGATCACCATCAACGATGTCGCGCTGGCGGCGGGGGTTTCCGTCAGCACCGTTTCGCTGGTATTGAGCGGGAAGGGGCGCATCTCTCCTGCAACGGGTCAGCGCGTCAACGAGGCCGTTGAGCAGTTAGGCTTTGTGCGTAATCGCCAGGCGTCGGCGCTGCGCGGTGGGCAAAGCGGGGTGATAGGGCTGATCGTTCGCGACCTCGCGTCGCCGTTTTATGCGGAACTGACCGCCGGGCTTACCGAGGCGCTTGAAGCGCAGGGGCGAATGGTTTTCCTGCTCCACGGTGGGCGCGAACCGGAGCAACTGCTCTCCAGGCTGGATATGCTGCTGACGCAAGGGGTGGATGGGGTGATCGTGGCCGGCGCGTCCGGCGTGGGCAGTGAATTGTGTGAGCGCGCGGCGCAGAAAGGCGTACCGCTGGTGTTTGCGTCGCGCGCCAGCTATCTCGACGAAGCCGATACCCTTCGGCCGGATAACATGCAGGCCGCGCAAATGCTGACCGAGCATCTTATTCATCGCGGCCATCAGCGCATCGCCTGGCTCGGCGGTAAAAGCTCGTCCCTGACGCGTGCCGAGCGGGTGGGCGGTTACTGCTCCACGCTCATCAAATACGGCCTGCCGTTTCACAGCGAATGGGTGGTGGAGTGTGAATCCAGCCAGAAAAAAGCCGCAGAAGCCATCGGCACGTTGCTCCGCAACAGCCCGACCATCAGCGCGGTGATTTGCTATAACGACGTCATTGCGATGGGGGCGTGGTTCGGTTTGATCCGCGCAGGACGCCAGAGTGGTGAGGGCGGGGTAGAAACGTTCTTCGGCCATCAGGTGGCGCTGGGGGCGTTTGCGGATGTCGGTGAAAATGCGTTAGACGATCTCCCCATCGTCTGGGCGACGACGCCGGCTCGTGAAATGGGGTACACCCTGGCAGACAGGATCATGCAGCGCATTGAAAATACGGACGTGCAGGCCGGGCATCAGATAGTGGCTGCGCGGTTAGTGACGGTGAAGTAAACGCTTTGCTTGCACGGGCCTACAACGGCTCAGGATCGTAGCCCGGGCAAGCGTCAGCGCCACCCGGCAATAAAAAACCCCTCATGCGAGGGGTTTTTCGTTTACTGCTGCGGTACTGCTGGCGGCGCTGCCGGTTCAGCCGGTTCCGGCATGCCCAGCGTCGGCATACCAAACATACCGACAAACTCTTCCAGCGGCATTTTGTCGCCGTTGAGCGTCACCTGACCATTAGCATATTGCAGGCTGGTGGAAATGGTGTTGTCTTCCACCTTCGTGATGCGGAACATCTGGCCCATCGCCGCCAGGCCTTTCACCTGTTGGTTCGCCAGTTTGCCTGCATCTTCTTCACCATACCCTTCAAGTTTCGCAATCTGGGTCATGAACTCGGTTGCCATATCCATCGGGATGGTCAGCTTGCTGTCGAGCGATTTCACGCTGCGGTCAACTTCCTGCGCCAGGGTCTGCGGTTCGCCGGTCGCGGCGGCCGGATCCTTCAGGAACAGCGACAGGTTGAAGTTGGTTTCGCCTTTGCCGTTTTTCCAGCTCAGTGGCGCAACGGTAATCACCGGCTCGCCCTTCAGCAGGATCGGCAGGTTATTAAACAGCACCGTCATCGCCTGTTGCTGGTACGCCTGCGGGTTCTGTTGCAGGGCGGCATCGGTCAGCAGAGCCTGGCTCTCTTTGCTGTATTTCTGACTGAATTCGTGCCACGCCTGGCCGTCAATGTTGCCGATTTTCAGCGACAGCTTACCGGTACCCAGATCCTGATTCTGTACTTTCAGGCTTTTCAGGCTGTAATCCAGCTGGGTATTGATGCTTTTACCGTCTTTGGACACGTCCGACTTGCCGTCCAGATCCATGCCTTCCAGCACCGCCATCTCTTTGCCTTCGATCGCAATGGCAATCTTATCGAGGCTCAGTTTCTGGTCGCCGATACGCTCATCAAAATCGGTCATACGGCTATTGCCGCTGGCTTTCAGATTGTTGAAGGTAAGCTGCACCTTCTGGTTATATTCATTGACTGAATTCACCAGGCCGCTGGCGGCATCGCCGGTCAGGGAGACATTCTTGCCGTCGCGATCGGCATCAAGCTGGAAATTACCGCCGCTGAAAGCGACTTTATCGGTGCCTTGTTCGTAATTCAGGGCTTTCAGGTCGATGTCGGAATGCGTATCACCGGCATAGCTGATGCGGGTATTGATCTCAAACGGCGACTCATTTTTCGCCATATCGAAGATCGGCTTCGTCACCTCGTTATTCACCAGTACGGTCCTGGCGGATGCCATAGAGGGGATCAGGTTAAACTTTTTCAACTGCGCCAACGGGAACGGACCGTGGCTGACCACTTCATCCAGCACCACGCTCTGGCCCGGTTTCAGCCAGGCGTTCTGATTACCCGCAACCGGCTTCACCACCACCTGCATATGGCTGGTAAACACGCCACGCTGGTAGTTCTGGTAGCTCAGCTCCAGACCTGCTTCAGGCGCGCTGCGCTTAATCTCGCTGTTTGCCTGCGCCATCATCTCTGCCAGACGGCTTTCCAGCTGTTTCCCGGTATACCAGGATGCACCCGTCCAGATCACGCCTAAAGCAACAATCACTCCTACCGCTACGACCGATTTTTTCATTGCGATTATCCCTAAAATGAAACCAGGCGGTTAAAACCGCCTGGTGTTACAACGCCTGTTACTAGCTTAGCAAGAGTTGTTAAAAAATTCAGTAAGTCCCTAAAGCTTATTAAAAACACGCGCCAGGCGACCGGTGCCGCTCACCCGGACAGGCGACTCGTTTGCCGCGACAAAGGCGGATTCACCCGGTTTAAGCACCAGACGCTCGCTATCTTTGTGCAACGTCGCTTCGCCTTCCACACAGAACAGGATCGCGGCGCTCTCCTGTGCAATGGCGGTTTCGTCTGCGCTGAGGTCGTGCAGCGAGAAGGCAAAATCGTCAACCGGAATCGGGAAGTCCAGCTCTGCGCCGTTTTTCACCGGCTGCGTAAGCAGCTCCGCAGCAGGTTTCGCCACGAACTTCACGTTGGCAACCAGCTCAGGGATGTCGATGTATTTTGGCGTCAGGCCCGCGCGCAGTACGTTATCGGAGTTAGCCATCACCTCCAGCGCCACGCCGTTCAGGTAGGCGTGCGGTGTTTCAGCGAACAGGAACATCGCTTCGCCCGGGTTGAGCTTCACCACGTTCAGCAGCAGCGGAGAGAAAAGGCCGCTGTCGTCCGGATAAAACGCGGAAATTACGCGAATGGTGTCCCATGGCTCACCCTGCTGGCTGTTCAGCGCGGCTTTCAGCACCGCCAGCGCGTGGGATTTTTCCTCGCCCTGCATATTCAGCAGGCTGGCAAACAGTTCGCTCAAGGCCTCTGCGTTCGGGTTTTCCAGGAAGTGGGCGATCGCGTTGTGAGCCCCGGCGACCGGTTGCAGCAGGGAGATGATCTCGGAAAACTCGCGGAAGGCATTCATCGCCAGGAAAGGGGTAAGGGCGAAAACCAGTTCCGGCTTGTGGTTAGGATCTTTGTAGTTACGCTCTGCGGCGTCTAACGGAATACCGGCGGCATTTTCTTTGGCAAAGCCCAGCTCAGAGGCTTTTTTGTTCGGGTGGACCTGAATAGAGAGCGGCTGGTCGGCGCACAATACCTTGAACAGAAACGGCAGCTCACCAAAACGATTCGCCACTTTATCGCCGAGCAGTGCGGCTTTGTCGGCGTCGATGACGTCACGCAGGCTGCGAACCTGGCCGCTGGCATCTTCAATTTTTGAGCTGCTCTTCGGGTGCGCGCCCATCCACAGCTCTGCCATCGGCAGGTTGTCCGGGTTGGCGATACCGTAGAGATCCGTTAACGCAGTTTTACTTCCCCAGGCGTAGTTTTGCA
>OKAL01000276.1_pt1 | contig 21261 bp, 19 predicted proteins | sample 1612781 | NCBI WGS metagenome assembly OKAL01 (sample SAMN04436817, study PRJEB24849) | human gut metagenome | biome: human gut; feature: NICU; material: stool | host: Homo sapiens | place: USA: Saint Louis, MO | collected 2011-05-05 | reverse complement strand
ACAGGGGGCCTGCGAGGCCGGGACGACAACCGGCGCAACCGGCTTTTTCACCGCCTGGCCGACGTGCTTTGCCAGTTCCGAAGGCTCACAGCCCAACAGCAGCGCCGCGCGCTCGCGGCTGGCGTGCATGCCCACCAGGATACGGGAGTGCGGATAGCCCTTCACGCTGTTGAACATCATCGCCGGGCCCGTGCGGGTCGGACGTTTGACCGTGCCGCCTGCGCCAATATGGCGGTAGACGCCCGCCAGCTCCGCGTTGGGGTCGACCGGACGATCGGTTTCAATGTACTGCCCTTCGTGGCGCTGCAGTAAGGCGATGGCGCTGCGGAGATCGTTAATCTGGTTTTCCATATTTTCCTCCCTCGGTTGAATACCTCCATTTTTATGGCAATGACCAATAGCATCAATTGCATCATTACTGTTAAATTGATAAGTAAATTCATATCAATTCAGGAGGTCGTCTCGTGCAGTTTCGCCAGATGCGCCACTTCATCGTCGTGGCCGAAGAGCTCCATATGCACCGGGCCGCCGAGCGTCTGAACATGGCGCAGCCGGCGCTGAGCCAGCAGATAAAGGCCCTGGAAGAACGTTTAGGCGTCACGCTTTTCAGCCGGGCGAACCGCCGCTTGACCCTGACGCCCGCGGGCGAAGCATTTCTCGTGAAAGCCCGGCTTGCCATCTCGCTGACCGAACAGGCGGTGCTGGACGCCAGACAAACGGCACGGGGCGAGCAGGGTGTGTTAAACCTCGGGTGCGTGTCGAGTGCGATGTTTGACGGCAGGCTGCCCGCCGCCCTGCGCCAGATGCACAGCCGCTGGCCCGCCATTACCATGTCGCTGATGACGGGAAACGTGCAGACGCTCTACGCCGCCGTGCAGAGCAACCAGCTGGATGTGGCCATCATCCGCGCGCCGCTGCCGTCGCTGCCGGACGATCTGCAAAGCCGCCCGTTCGCCTCGGAGAAAACGGTGCTGGCGCTGTATCGTCAGCATCCGCTGGCCGGGTCCGCCGCGCTGACGCTTTCGTCGGTGAAAGACGAAAAATGGATCTCCCTGCGCGACCCGGAGGGAATGGGGCTGGAGCAGTACTTCTATGACGCCTGCAGCGGGGCGGGCTTTCAGCCGGACGTGGTGCAAAACGCGACCGACGTGCCCACGGTCATCAGCCTGGTTTCGGCAGGGTTTGGTCTGGCGCTGCTGCCCGCGTCGGCAAAGGCGGTGAGCGTCGAGAACGTCGTCTACGTGGACATCCTTGACCGGCTGCGGGAGAGCGAACTCACCCTTGTTTGCCACCGGATTATTCGTTCAGAAGTGCTAAAAAAGTTTCTGGTTACGCTCGATCACACCTGACGTCCTGCTGCCCGCAGGAGCTGCTCGCGCAGCCAGGCGTTCGCCGGATCCTGGCTGTTTTTCGGGTGCCAGTACATGTTGATGGTAATGGGCTGGAGCGGCAGCGGTGGTGCAAAGAGATCCAGCGTGCTGGCGAACTGCTTCAGCATCCGTTCCGGCAGGGTGCACACCAGGTCGGTACCGGCAACCAGCGCAGGCGCCATAGCGTAGCTCTGGGTGGACATGGCAACGTGTCGCTGACAGCCCAGCCCGGCGAGGGTTTGGTCGACAAATCCGGTAAACGGATCGCCCGCCGACGACACCACCAGATGGGAAAGCGCGCAGTAGACCTCCAGATCTAACGCACCCGTTCCGCGCGGATGGCCTTTTCGCTGGGCGGTGGCAAACGCGTCGTCGAGGAGTTTGCGCCTTACCCACCCGTCATGGGCGCCCGCGCTCACGCCGATGTAGAGATCCACATCGCCGATTTCCAGCTGCTGCGGCAGTTCGGCCATCTCGGGCAGGGCGAAGCGCAGGCGAATACCGGGAGCATCGGTACCCACCTGGTTAAGCAGCGCGGTGCCGAGCATCAGCGCCGGGTTTTCATGCAGCGCGATAACAAAGGTCCGGCTGCTGGTTTGCGCGTCAAACGCGGTGGGCGCAAACATCGCGCTGATGCCGCGCAGCACGCTTGCCACCTGCGGCCTGAGCGCTTCCGCGCGCGGCGTGGGTAACACCCCGCGTCCATGCGGGGAGGGAATGAACAGCGGTTCGCCAAACAGCGTGCGCAGACGCGCGAGACGTGCAGAGAGCGCGGGCTGGCTAATGCCCAGCCGCGCGGCCGCATGGGTGATGTTCCTGTCCTGAAGCAGGGCGTCCAGCGTCAGGAGCAGGTCTATGTCCATGTCAGATATCCGCGTCATCTTATTTCGCGCTGCTGGCGTCCCGGTTGGTATAGGTCACAGGGACCCAGGCATAGCCGCCTTTCTCGCCTTTCGTCACATAGCCGATGCCCGGGAAAGGCAGATGGGGCGCGGCAATGAGGTCCTTGTTTTTCACAAAGTCAGCGAACGCATGCTCGCGTACGCTTGCCGCTTTGTTCTCATCTTCATCGTAGGTGATGGTCACCGCAGGCTGCGGGAACTGGACCGCCGCGGCGTGAATGATGTCGCCGACAAAGGTGATCTTCTCGCCTTTGCTTGTCAGGGTGTAGAAGGCTGAACCCGGCGTGTGTCCGGGATGAACCGTGCCGGTAAGCCCCGGAAGAATCTCCGATGTGCCGCTAAACGGCACCACTTTCCCCGCGTCAAGGTAGGGTTTTAAGGTCTTCTGCGCGACATCGAAGTAGTTCTTGCCGTAGCCGGTTTTCTTCTGATTGTCGTCGTTAAAGAAAAAGTCGATGTCCGGTTTGCCAACGAAAACGCGCGCGTTGCTGAACACTACCTTGCCGTCTTTCACCAGGCCGCCCGCATGATCGGAGTGGGCGTGGGTCAGCAGGACTTCAGTGATGTCCTCGGGTTTTATTCCCTGCGTGGCGAGGCTTTCAACCAGACGTCCGCCGGTATCAGGACCAAAGAGCTGGCCCGAGCCGGTATCCACCAGGATTTTATGTCCGGGTATCGCAATCAGAAACGCGTTGATGGAGACCTCAGCCGGGTTGGTCTGAAAGTTTTTTGCGAGCAGCGCATCAATGTTTTGCGGCGTTGTCCGGCGCAGCAGCTTGTGCAGATCCTGCGCGACGGTCCCGTCGGTAAACGAGGTGACAAGCACGTCGCCGACCTGCACGCTGTAACCGCCCGCCGGTTGTTTAACGACGTGCTGCGGCGTTTCTGCAGAGGCCTGGAGCGCAGGGTAGAAAAGCAGTGAGCTGGAAATCAGCGTGGAAAGAGCAAGTTTTTTCACGGTAAGCATACGAGTCTCCTTTGAAAGTGCTCATCTTACTGCTCCGTAAAATTATAAGAACCTGCCCAGAAATGATAGGACCTATAAACGGGATGGATAGGAAACCGAAGGGCCGGGAAGGCGCGCGATAGCTTTCCCGGCCCGTAAAACATTATTTATTCAGCGGTGCGTTCCAGCTGTCCGGCGTGGCTTTGGACCATGAGCCATAAGCGGCATTAGGCAGCACAATCCAGTCGTTGCCGAAGTGTTCCGCGCTGGCCTCAACCAGATCACGCTGCTGCTCGCTCGGCTTTTTGTTTTTAAACTGCACGGCGAAATCCGGCAGGCTGTCGCCGAACAGCATCACGATCTGCTGCTTTTTGAGGATGCTCTGACGGCGCTCTTCCTTGCTGACCGTATCCAGCAGCACGCTTTCGTCAGATACCTGCGGCAGGCCGAGAGCGTTTAACGTCTTCAGCGTGTCGGCTTTGTTTTCCTGCATACGATCCGAGACATAGTAGATGCGGACCTTGCTTTGATTCACGTGGTCAAGAAACGCTTTCGCCCCCGGAATTAAGCCGGGTTTTCCCTGTTTCTCCCAGTCGCTCCAGGTGTCCCATTTCGTATAGTCGTGACACTGCTCCATGTCGCGCACCAGCAGAGGGGTGTTATCCAGTACCGTTTCATCCAGGTCCATTACCACGGCGTAATTTTCGGGCGTTTTCAGATCCTTTAACTTTTCGTTGAAACGCTCGGTGGCAAACCGATAGGTTTGCAGCTGAAGGGCCATAATCTCTGCCGATTTCTGCTGATAGCGCAGCGCCATTTCGTACGCTTTCGGTTCACACAGGTCGTGCTCCGCGGCCGTCGCCGCTGCCGCTGCACTCAAAACCGGTAATGCCAGCAGTAATGCCTTAGCCATTGAATTCACACTTCTTTCCTCAACACCGTGGTTAAAATCCCGAAAGCGTAATGAAATTCAGTGACAGAAATATGACCGTGATGTGGCAATGTGTTTCCGCTAGACCAGCATGTAATACCAGAACAGAGCGACCTCGTCTTTTTCCGGTAGGGCGTTGTAGAGATAACGATCGTATCCGCCCAGGGTAAATCCATAGTGACGGTAAAACAGGCAGGCAGAGACGTTCACATTTTGTGTTTCAAGCCGTAATCCCGGCGCGTTTACGCTGCGGGCCCACACGTGCGCGGCGGCCATTAATTTTTGCGCAGCGCCGGTTCTGCGTTTGGTGCGCTCAACGGCAATATAATCCACTGAAATAAATTTATTCCAGCCGACTGACGCGGTAATAAATCCGGCTATTTCACCGTCGTCCGTTTCCGCGACAAGAAATATGGCGTCCGGATTAACGCAGTGATTTTCAAGCGTTTGAATGTCGAGTTCGTAGGTTTTTATCCACGGCTCTGCCACGGCTTCAATATGCAAATCACAGTGGATAAACGGCTCCCGGGCAATGTGGCTAATGGTGAAAGAAAAGTCACAGCATTCAAGGCGTGCGAAGTCGGTATTGAGTCCTTTTCGAATCTGCATAGTGTTCCCGTTAGTGAGTTATTTCATAAAGAATAGACGAAGCGGTTAAATCCGCTGAGCTCACGCACTTTTAATCCTGAACTAAGCTTGTACTTCGTTCCGCGTAAAATGTGGGTCATTCGAGGACAATGAATGGAATTCAGGACATTTCAAAAGCAGTGGGGTGCTGAGTTTATTTCCGATGACGTTGTACGTTTTCGCGTCTGGGCAGAAGGACAGAAAGAACTTACGCTACGTCTTGCCGCCACCGACGTGCCGATGACGGCAACCGGCGACGGATGGTTTCAGGCGGACGTCCCCGGCGTCAGGCACGGTGCAGAATATCAGTTTGTTCTTCAGGACGGCACGGCGGTGCCCGATCCCGCCTCGCGGGCGCAAAAGGGCGACGTTAACGGCCCCTCAGTCGTGATCGATCCCCGACGTTACCAGCCGGTCAACCGCGACTGGGCAGGGCGGCCGTGGGAAGAGACGATCATTTACGAACTGCACATCGGCACGTTTACCCCGGAGGGCACCTTCCGGGCGGCGATCGACAAGCTGCCGTATCTGGCGGAGCTGGGGATTACCCAGCTTGAAGTCATGCCCGTCTCCCAGTTTGGCGGTTCCCGCGGCTGGGGGTACGACGGTGTGCTGCTGTATGCCCCGCACTCTGCGTACGGCACGCCGGAGGATTTCCACGCGTTTATCGACGCCGCGCACGGGCTGGGGCTTTCCGTGGTGCTGGATATCGTGCTCAACCACTTCGGCCCGGAGGGGAACTATCTGCCTCTGCTGTCGCCCGCGTTTTTTGATGAGCATCGAATGACGCCCTGGGGCAACGGCATCGCTTACGAGCGCGAGCCGGTGAGGCAGTACATCACCGACGCACCGCTCTACTGGCTGACGGAGTACCGTCTGGACGGCCTGCGCTTTGATGCCATCGACCAGATTAAAGACAGCTCCGGGACGCACATTCTGGAGGAGATTGCCGCAAAAATTCGCGAGGCGATCCCGCACCGGCACGTTCACCTGACCACGGAAGACAGCCGCAACGTGATTTTTCTGCATCCGCGCGATGAACAGGGCCACACGCCGCTGTTTACCGGCGAGTGGAACGATGATTTTCACAACGCTGCCCACGTGTTTGCTACCGGTGAGACGCACGCCTATTACCAGGACTTTGCCTTTGAGCCGGAGAAAAAGTTCGCCCGGGCGCTGGCGGAAGGCTTTGTCTACCAGGGCGAGATTTCGCTGCAAACCGGCGAATCCCGCGGCGTGGAGTGCCGCACGCAGCCGCCGCAGTTCTTCGTCGATTTCATCCAAAACCACGATCAGACCGGCAATCGCGCCCAGGGCGAGCGGCTTATCTCCCTCGCGGGGGCTGATAAAACGAGGGTGCTGCTCGCCGCGCTGCTGCTTTCCCCCCATATCCCGCTGCTGTTTATGGGCGAGGAGTTTGGTGAAACGCATCCGTTCCTGTTCTTCACCGACTTTCACGGCGAACTGGCAAAGGCGGTGCGGGAAGGGCGCGCGAAAGAGTTTACCGGCCATGCCGGGCACGATGAAACCGTCCCGGACCCGAACGACGTGAACACGTTTATCAGCTCAAAGCTCGACTGGAACAAAATCGCCACCGACGAGGGCAAAACGTGGCTGCGCTATACGCGCCATCTGTTGACGCTGCGCCATCGCTATATCGTTCCGCTTCTGCATCCGGGCGGTGCCGTTGAGGGCCATGTGCTCAAGACCGCGCCCGGCATGGTGGCGGTGAGCTGGCGCTTCCCGTCAGGCACGCTTTCTCTGGCGCTGAATATTGGAACGAAGCCCGTCGACCTGCCCGCGCTCGCGGGGGAGACGCGCTTCGCCTGGCCGGAGGTCAACGACGTTTTACCCCCGAACGGTATTGTCGTTCGCTTTGCTGATGGAGAAGCATCGTTATGATCCCTTCCGCCACGTACCGTATTCAGTTCCGTAACGGCATGACCTTCGACCGCGTTGTGGCGCTGGTGCCGTATATGAAGGACCTCGGCATCAGCCACCTTTACGCGTCGCCCGTGTTCACTGCCACGACGGGGTCTACCCACGGCTATGACGTGACCAACCCGAATGAAATCGACCCCGCGATTGGCGGACGAGAAGGCTTTGACCGCATGGCCGCGGCGCTTAAGCAGGCCGGTATGGGGCTGATTCTGGATATCGTCCCTAACCATATGTCCACCTCGCTGGAAAACCTCTGGTGGCGTGACGTGATTGAATACGGCCAGCAAAGCCGCTATTTCCGCTATTTTGATATCGACGGGTCGAGGCCGCTGACGCTGCCGTTTCTTGGCGATACCTTTGAGGCGGAGCTGGAGAAGGGTGCCATCACCTTGAAACGTGACCCTGTCACGAAAAAGGCCGCCCTGGTCTACTATGACGCCGAGTATCCGCTCAACCCGGGCACGTACAGCGAGGAGAAAAGCATTGCCGAGCTGCACGAGGCGCAAAGCTGGCGGCTGATGTCCTGGCGGGAGGCGCCGAAGCAGCTCTCGTGGCGGCGCTTCTTTGAGATCACCGGGCTGGTCGGCGTCCGGGTTGAAGATGATGCGGTCTTCGACGATACGCACCGGCTGATCCTTGAGCTGGTCCACGCGGGCGTGGTGGGCGGCCTGCGCATTGACCATATCGACGGCCTGGCGGATCCGCTCGGCTATCTGCAGAAGCTGCGGCAGGCAGCCGGGCCCGACTGCTACATCACGGTCGAAAAGATTCTCGCCAAAGGGGAACAGCTCCCCGCTGACTGGCCGGTATCCGGCACCACCGGCTACGAGTTTATCGCCTCGCTGGCGGAAGTGCTGGTCGACGACGATAACCTCTCGCGCCTGGAGACAATCCACGACGAAACGCTCGGCGTGACGGTCGATCGCCACGCGGAGCTGCGCGATGCTAAAGGCCTGATGACCGATCGCAATTTCGAGGGGGAATTCACCACGCTGCTAAACCTTGCTGAGGATCTGGCCCGCCGCAATGAGGTTGCGCTGCCGCGCGAGGATATCCGCCACGCGCTGCGCGAGCTGCTTATTGCGTTTCCGGTCTACCGCACCTACGGCACTCGCGAGGGGTTAACCCCGCCGGACGTGGCGCTGCTCAACCGCGTGGTTGCCAGCGTGGAGACGTCGGAAGCGGCGCTCAGCCTGATCGTGCGCATTCTTACCGGCGACCTGCCGGAAGATTGCCGCGAGAGCGCCGCGCTGTTCAGGACCCGCTTCCAGCAGCTCACCGGGCCGCTGATGGCGAAGTCCGTTGAAGACACGCTGTTCTTTCGCCACAACCTTGAGCTTGCGCTCAATGAAGTGGGGGCCGACCCGACGCCGCGGGCGTTTTCCTTATCCCGCTTCCACCAGGAGATGCGCATTCGTCTGGCCCGTCAGCCCGACGCGCTGCTGGGCACCTCCACGCACGATACCAAGCGCGGGGAAGATGCCCGGGCGCGCCTTTACACCCTCACGGAAGCCCCGGAACGCTGGGGCGAGAACCTTACCCGCTGGCGGCAGATGAACCAGACCCAGGTGCGTTTTCTCAATGACGGTACCGCGCCGAACGCCGCCGATACGTGGATGATCTACCAGGCGCTGGCGGGCGTCTGGCCCGCCACGCTGTCACCGGACGACGCTGAAGGGCTTAAAGCACTCGAAACGCGGTTCCTCGGCTTCCTCGAAAAAGCGCTGCGCGAGGCGAAACAGCGCACCGACTGGATCGACAGCAACGAGAGCTACGAGAGCGTGGTGTTGAGCTACGCGCGGCACCTGCTTTCGCCGGACAATAGCCTGTTCCTGGACGATTTCAGCGAGGCGATGCAGCCCTTTATTCGCGCCGGGCTGATGAACAGCCTCAGCCAGACGGCGATCAAGCTGACGGCGCCCGGCGTGCCGGATATCTATCAGGGCAGCGAGGCGCTTAACTTCAGCCTGGTCGACCCGGATAACCGACGCGAGCCGGACTTTCCGGCGCTGGTGCAACACCTCAGCGCGGCGGATGCCGGGGTGTTTGACAACCCGGCCTGCTGGCGGGACGGACGGGTCAAACAGTTTGTTACCGCCACGCTGCTGCGGCTTCGATCGCACTACGACGCGCTTTTCCGCTACGGCGACTGGCTGCCGCTTAAGGTCACCGGCGAGCGGGAAGAGAACCTGATTGTTTATGCGCGCGTTAAGGATGACGAGGCGCTGATCGTCGCCGTGCCGCGTCTGGTTTTTGGCATCACCGATAATCATCAGCTGTGGGTCAATACCACGGTGGCGATACCTGACGAACTGGCCGGGAAGCGCTATCGGGATCTGTTCAGCGGTGAGAGCCGCATTCTGCAAAAGACGCTGGATTTAACGTCAGAAAAGGGATGTGTACTGATTCTGCTTACCTGCGAATAATCGTGGAGAACGAAAATGGCAAAGGATACAACGTTTGAAATTCGGGCCGGTCATGGCCAGCAGTTGGGGGCGAATTATGACGGGAAGGGCGTTAACTTCGCGCTGTTCTCCGCTCACGCTGAACGAGTGGAGCTCTGTCTGTTTGACCCGTCAGGGAAAACGGAAATCGCCCGGCTGGAGCTGCCGGAGTATACCCATGAGATCTGGCACGGCTATGTGCCTGACCTGAAGCCGGGCGCGCTGTACGGCTATCGCGTCTACGGCCCCTACGACCCGGAAAACGGTCATCGCTTTAACCCGCATAAGCTGCTCATCGACCCGTACGCTCGCGAACTGGTGGGTGACATCGACTGGAACGACGCCCATTTCGGCTATGAGCTGGGGCATGACGAGCTGGATTTGAGCTTTGATACCCGCGACAGCGCGCCGTTTACGCCGAAATGCAGGGTTATCGACCCGAACGCTTTTGACTGGCAGGACAACAACCGGCCGAACGTCCCCTGGCCGCATACCGTTGTCTATGAGAGCCACGTGAAAGGGTTTACCCAGATGAACCCGGCCATTCCGCCCGAGCTGCGCGGGACGTTTGAGGGGATGGGGCACAAAGCCTCGGTCGACTATATCAAAAGCCTGGGCATTACCTCGGTGGAGCTGCTGCCGGTTCACTGGTTCCCGGACGACCAGCACCTGCTCGACCGCGGCCTGAAGAACTTCTGGGGCTATAACACGCTGGGCTTTTTTGCTCCGGCGTCGCGCTACTACGGCCCGGCGGGGATCCAGGGCTTTCGCGATATGGTGCGCGCCTATCATGACGCGGGCATCGAGGTCATTCTGGACGTGGTGTACAACCACACGGCGGAAGGGAACGAGCTTGGCCCGACGCTCTCGTTTAAGGGGATTGATAACTACAGCTATTACCGCACGCTGCCCGACCAGCACCGGTACTACATCAACGACACCGGGACGGGAAACACGGTCAACACCTCGCACCCGCGCGTGTTGCAGATGGTGATGGATTCCCTGCGCTACTGGGCGGAATCAATGCACATAGACGGTTTTCGTTTCGACCTCGGCACAATCCTGGGCCGCGAGCCCGAAGGATTTGACCCGCGCGGCGGTTTCTTCGACGCCATGACCCAGGATCCGGTCTTATCCCGACTGAAGCTGATTGGTGAACCCTGGGATATTGGCCCCGGCGGCTATCAGGTGGGCGGATTCCCGCCGGGCTGGGGGGAGTGGAACGACAAATACCGCGACACCGTTCGCGAGTACTGGAAGGGGGACAACGTCTCCACGGACTTTGCCGCGCGGCTTCTCGGCTCCGGCGATCTGTACGATCTGCGTGGGCGTCGCCCGTGGGCCAGCGTCAACTTTATCACCGCCCACGACGGCTTTACGCTGAATGACCTGGTGTCGTACAACGAGAAGCACAACGCCGACAACGGCGAGGACAATAACGACGGGCATAACGATAACCGCTCGTACAACTACGGTGAGGAAGGGCCAACCGAGAACCCGGATATTATTGCTACCCGCGAACGGCAGAAGCGTAACTTCCTCACCACGCTGCTGTTCTCCCACGGCACGCCGATGCTGCTGGCGGGGGACGAGTTTGGGCGCACGCAGAAGGGGAACAACAACGGCTACTGCCAGGACAGTGAGATCTCGTGGATCGACTGGAAGGGGCTCTCCGAAAACGACGCCGCGCTGCGCGAGTTTACCCGTCGTCTCATTGCCCTTCGCGCGCAACAGCCGCTGCTGCGCCGTGAAAGCTGGCGTGACGGGCTGGAGATCCGCTGGTTCAATGCCGGAGGCGGTCCGCAGCAGGCCGAGCAGTGGGATGAAGGCTCAACGCTCGGGGTCTCCATCAGCAGGCCGGATCTTCAGCAGGAGGACGGCATCTGGCACGACGTGCTGATGCTGTTCAATCCGTTTGAAGGCACCGTGCCGTTCCAGATCCCGCAGTTTGGCGAAGGGGGATGGGTGCTGGAGCTATCTACGGCGGATGATGCCGCCACCGGGACAGCGATCACCGAAACCGTTGAGTACGCGCTTGCCGGACGGAGCATTACGCTGTTCCGCCGTCCTTAGTTACAGTGACGCCGCCGCCCGTGCGGCGGTGTCATACAGGGAGGAGATCGTGCGTAACAGCTGCGCGGTCTCGCCAATCGACTTCCCGGCAATGCCGCTCTCCGCGTGGATCGCAATCAGACACGCCTCCCGCACGTCCCGGTATTTCATGCACAGCGCTTTCCCTTCCTCCGTTGTAGAGAAAAAGAGCTCTTTCCCCGCTTTCTCGCTCGTCACGTAGCCTGCTTTGACCAGCTTTTTCAGCGCATAGGTCACCACGTGGGTGTCTTCCACGTTGAGGACGAAGCAGATATCGGCCAGCTTTTTCTTGCGGTCGCGGTGGTTCACGTGATGCAGCAGCGAAACGTCAAAGGCGCCCATATCGGGCTCGCCGGCTGCCGTCATGCAGCGCACCATCCATTTGTTAAACGCGTTGCCGGTCATGATCAGCGCATATTCCAGCTCTGATAACTCCGCGCAGCGCTCGGATACCAGATGGCGGGAAGAGACGATCCGGCCCTCGTTGATATCGTCGCGATCGGGTGAAGCACTCTTTTCTGAGGTCATAACGTTCCTTAGCTAGAAATGTAAACTCATCGATAAAATAAGAACATTTTATTGATAATTTGTTTACATGTTTTTGAGGTTCAGATATAGCTTTTTAGCGCAGGTTTTGCGAAGCCTGCCAACAAAACACAACATCGCTCGCCGCAAATTAAAAAAATAGCCGTCGGCGCGCAACGCTCACTTTCGATAGGGTAAACGTTATGGACGGTACTACGCTGCTGCCGCTGATCGGGATACCGATCGTGGTTATTGGTTTTGCACTGCGCTTCAACCCGCTGCTGGTGGTCGTGGTGGCGGGGCTGGCGACGGGTCTGCTGGTCGGGATGGATTTCGGGATGCTGCTGGAGACCTTTGGCGAGAAGTTCGTCAATAGCCGATCGCTGGCCACCTTTATCCTGATCCTGCCGGTGATTGGTCTGCTGGAATATTACGGGCTTAAGGAGCGCGCCCAGGCCTGGGTGGCGAAGATCGCCAGCGCCACCTCGGCGCGTATTCTGATGCTTTACTTTGTCGCCCGTGAAGGCACCGCCGCGCTGGGACTGATGTCGCTGGGCGGCCATGCCCAGACGGTGCGCCCGCTGCTGGCACCGATGGCCGAAGGGGCGGCGCTGAACGAATATGGCGAGCTGCCGCAGCACATTCGCGACAAAATCAAAGCCCACGCCGCCGCGTGCGACAACATCGCGGTCTTCTTTGGGGAAGATATCTTTATTGCCTTCGGGGCGGTACTGCTGATCGACGCGTTCCTGAAAGAGAACGGTATTCCGGGCATTGAACCGCTGCATATCGGCCTGTGGGCTATTCCGACCGCCATTGCGGCATTGATTATTCATATGACGCGCCTGCTGCGCCTCGATGCGAGCATCCGTCGCGACGTGATGGCCTGGCGGGCAGAGCAGGGTACGCAGGAGGCCGCGCAATGATGACGCTTATCACCATTAACCGCGTGTACTACCTGATTGGCTTTGTCGTAATGCTGCTGGTTGTCATGACCCTGCGCGATCGCGCCAACCCGAAGCGCTTTACCACCGCGCTGTTCTGGTTCTTGTTTGGCGGGATCTTCCTGTTTGGCGATCTGATGGTGCAGGAACTCGGCAAATCGCTGGCGTACCGGATTATCGGCGGCGGCGTTATCGTTATCGCGCTGCTGGCGGGGTTTGGCCTCGTCGGGAAAGGGCACTATAAAATGTCCACCGAGGAGGAGCGCGTCGCGTCGTCAAATCGGCTTAAAAACTGGCTGTTTCTGCCGGCGCTGATGATCCCGGTGGTGACGGTGCTGGGCACGTTATTCCTGAAGGGCGTTTCGGTCGGCGGCGTGTTTCTGCTCGATCAGAAACAGCTCACCCTGGCGGCGCTGTGCGTGGCCTGCGTCGCGGCGATCCTCACCGGCTGGTGGCTGACCAAAGGCACGCCGCTCCATGCCGTTCGTCAGTCCCGTCGTCTTGTCGATACCATCGGCTGGGCGGTGATCCTGCCGCAGATGCTGGCCATGCTTGGCGGCGTGTTCGTGGTGGCCAACACGGGTGACTCGGTGCAGAAGGTGGTGAGCCTGTTTGTGAACCCGGATAGCCGCTTCATGCTGGTGGTGATTTACTGCGTGGGGATGGCGCTGTTTACCATGATCATGGGTAACGCCTTTGCGGCCTTCCCGGTGCTGAGCGCGGGGATCGCCTTGCCGTTTCTGATCAACGTGCATCACGGCAACCCGGCGCCGCTGCTGGCGATTGGCATGTACGCAGGCTATTGCGGCACGCTGATGACGCCGATGGCCGCGAACTTCAATATCGTTCCCGCCGCGCTGCTGGAGCTGAAAGACAAATATCAGGTGATCAAGATACAGATCCCGACCGCGTTAACCCTGCTGGTGGTGAACGTGTTCTTAATGTATTTCCTCGTGTTTCGCTAAGGAGCTGTCATGGAATTAACGCAACATCAGGCCGACGCGTTTGCCCGCATGCCTTTGACCTATTTGCGCCAGGAATACCCGAACCACATCATGCACCTGCTGAATGATGATGGTGACGTACTGCCGCCGCGCGAGCTGCATCCCATTTTCTACGGCTGTTTTGACTGGCACTCGGCGGTGCACGGTTACTGGCTGCTGCTGCGCTGCGTGCGCCTCTATCCAGAATTACCGTGCCGGGACGCGATCGTCGCGCTTTTTGACGAGCACCTGACCGAAGAGAACGTGGCGAAGGAGCTGGCCTATTTCACCGCACCGTTCCGCGCCTCGTTTGAGCGGCCGTATGGCTACGGCTGGCTGCTGGCGCTGGCCCAGGAGCTGAAACAGTCGTCGCTGCCGCAGGCCGCAGGCTGGTACCAGACGCTGGAGCCGTTAACCCAGGACATTCGCAACCGGCTGGTGGATTACCTCGGCAAGCTCACCTATCCGATCCGCGTCGGGACGCACTACAACACCGCGTTTGCCCTCGCGCTGGCGCTGGATTATGGTCGCGCAGTGGGCGACAAGGCGCTTGAGCAGGCAATTCTGGCGGCGGCTGAGCGGTTTTATCTCGCCGACACGCGCTATCCGGCTCATTATGAGCCCGGCGGAGACGAGTATATTTCCGGCGCGCTGACGGAGGCACTGCTGATGAGCAAGGTGTCGGAGGGCTTCCCGGCCTGGTTTGACGCGTTTCTGCCGGAGGTGGGCGCCGTTACGACACTCATGAACCCGGCGGAAGTGAGCGATCGTACCGACCCGAAAATTGCCCATCTGGACGGGTTAAACCTCAGCCGCGCATGGTGTATGAAGCACATTGCGAAAGCGCTTCCAGCCAGCCACCCGGCGCAACCGGCATTGCGCGAGGCGGTGACGAAACATCTGGCCGCCAGCGTCGAGCATGTGGTTGGCAGCCACTACAGCGGCGGGCACTGGCTGGCGAGTTTTGCGCTGCTGGCGCTGGAGTAAACAAACGCGCCGTCTTTCTTGCCGGGTGGCGCTGCGCTTACCCGGCCTACATTGTGCAACGCTTGCCTGTAGACCGCGCAGTGCGCAGCCTGCTCAGGCTAAATACCACCGAACCCGTCGAGGCGATGACGGCTAACCACAGTGCAACCTGGATAGCATGTTGATGGTCCCATCCTGCCGCTGCTCCCAGCAGAACCCCCACCACGGCGGCGCCGAGACACTGGCCGAATGTTCTGACGATCGACAACACGCCGGAGGCATAGCTGGCATGTTCCCGCGCCACGTTAGCGAGCATTTCCCGGTTATTGGGGCTCTGGAAGCAGCCAAACCCCATCCCGCAGACCAGACTGCGCAGACAGATATTCCACACGGAAGGATTCTCCGGCAACGTGGCCAGCAGGACCAGCCCACCGACAAAGACCATCAGCCCGAGGGTCGAGATGAGCGGTGCGGAGATCGTATCCGCCCAGCGACCCGCGTGTGGCGCGATCAGCACGATGCCAATCGGCCACGGGGTGAACAGCAGCGCCGACACCACCGGGCTGTAGCCATACACGCTCTGAAACAGGAACGGCAGCGCGACAAACGTGATCCCCTGGCTCACAAACGAGGCCAGCGAGGTCAGCGCGGCGAGGGTGAAGCGCCCGTTTCTGAACATCACCGGCGGCAGTAACGGATGTTGCGCGCGCCGAATCCGCCAGGTAAAGGCGAGGGCGCTAACCAGCGCGAGAACGCCCCAGAAGACGGCCTGCAGACTAATGTGTTGCGCCACGTGCTGAAGGCTGTCGGCCAGCATGATCGCGGAACCTAACAGGACGGCGGAGAGCACGGCGCCCGGCGCATCAAAGGGCGGTCTGTCAGCAACCGATTCCCGCGGCAAGGCCCGCCATGCCAGCAGCAGGGCGATGCTGCCCGGAATGAGGTTAATGGCGAAAAGCCACTGCCAGCTCAGGACGTCCAGTATTGTTCCACCGAGTACCGGGGCAATCGCCGTGCTGGAGGCGATAAGTAGGGCGTGCAGCCCCAGAATGCGGAAAAACGGACCGCAGGATCGCCGGGGCGATACTCAGGGTCGCCGCCCCGCCGATGCCCTGCAGAATTCGCATCCCGGTTAACATTTCCGGCGTTGTTGCCAGCGCGCAGCCGAGCGAGGTGAGCGTAAAGGTGGCAAGCCCGCTCAGAAAGACCGGGCGATAGCCCACGCGGGCCGCCAGCGCGGCGAAAATAGCCAGCGTCATCGCCGCTGACAGCAGATAACCGTTAGCGAACCAGACCGCAACGTTCGCGGGGACCTGCATCGCTCTAGCCATGGAGGGGAGCGCGATGTTGATCATGGTGCCGTCAAAGACGCCCATCAGCGTGGTGGTCATGACGGCGGCCAGGACCCGGGCGCGTTCATGCCCGGGTAAACCTTCATCGCCGGGCTGGTTGGTAAATAGCATCATCGTCGTTACTCCGGATAAGAATAGTGATGACGAAACTATAATCATGCGCTATACAGGGCGGAAAACGCAGCATTTGCACTTAATCGTTGCATATAACGCCTTATCTGAGGAGCCATCGTGTCCGATCCTGACTTTAACCTTCTGGTTGCGCTCGACGTTTTGCTGGCCGAAGCCAGCGTGGCGGGCGCGGCGCGACGTTTAAACCTGAGCACCTCCGCCATGAGCCGCACCCTGAGCCGGCTGCGGGAGGTGACCGGCGATCCTATTCTGGTGCGGGCCGGGCGTCATATGGTGCTGACGCCCTGGGCCGAAGCCACCCGGGACCGCGCCAGATGCGCCGTGCACGAGGCGAGAGCGGTGCTGCAGCCCTCCACCGACACGCTGAAGGTGGAAAGTCTTGAACGGCTGTTCACTATTCGGGCCAACGACGGTTTTGTCGTGGCGTTTGGACCCATGCTCATAGCCGCGGTGGCGAGCGTTGCGCCCGGGGTCTGCATCCGCTTCGCTCCCAAACCTGAAAAAACGTCGCGCTATTTACGGGAGGGGCTTGTCGACCTGGAGACCGGCGTGCAGAGCAACATGGGGCCTGAAATACGGCTGCAAAGGCTCTTTCAGGATCGGTTTGTTGGCGCGGTGCGCAAGGGACATCCGCTGTCTTCACAGCCTGAGGTCAGCCTTGACGATTATGTTGCCTGGGGCCATGTGGTGGCGTCGCCTGATGGGGCGTTACACGGGTCTGTGGACGACGCGCTGGCGGAGCGGGGGATGAAACGAAAGATCGCCAGCGTGGTGCCTGGATTCCCGACGGCGTTATCCGTAGCGCTGGCCTCCGACCTGATTGCTATGGTGCCAGCGTTATACCTGCTCAATCAGGCGATGACCGAGCGCGTGCACGTCTTTGAACTGCCCTTTAAGACCCGCACTATTACGGTATCCCAGATGTGGCATCCGCGCATGGAACGGGATCCGGCGCATCGCTGGCTCAGGGAAAAGGTCCTTGAGGTGTGCCGCGCGGTTTGCTGACGCTCAGAGCACTTTCCCCGGCACCGTGAGGATGAAGCGTGTCGACACCGCATCCGATTCCACGCGGACTTTTCCGTGGTGCGCGGTGACGATGGACTTCACGATGGCAAGCCCAATCCCGCTGCCTTCGCCCTTACGCTGCCTGGACGGGTCGACGCGATAAAAACGGTCAAACAGCTTTGGCAGATGCGCCTGCGGGATCGGCGTGCCGGGGTTTTCTGTCACCAGCTCAACGTCGTTATCCCGTTTTCTGATGGAGACCGTTACCGTTTTCCCTTCCGGCGTATAGCGCAGGGCGTTGGAGAGCAGATTATTGATTGCTCTTCTGAACATCTGCGGATCGCCTTCTATCAGGCAGGGCATCCCGTTAAATTTCAGCGAGACGTGGCGTTCTTCCGCCCAGGCTTCGAAGAAATCGAAGACTTTCATCACCTCGGCGCTTAAATCAAACATCACCCGATCCGGGATGAGCTGATTATTATCCGCCTGCGCCAGGAACAGCATGTCGCTGACCATGCGGGTCATCCGGTTGTACTCTTCCAGGCTGGAGTAGAGGACATCTTCCAGCTCTTTCTGGGAGCGGTTCTGACTTAACGCGATTTCCGTTTGCGTCACCAGGTTGGTGATGGGCGTCCTGATTTCATGCGCGATGTCGGCGGAAAAATTCGCCTGCCGGGTAAAGACATCTTCAATTTTCCCAATCATATGGTTGAAGGAGATCACCAGCTGTTCCAGCTCAACGGGCACGCGGGACGGCTCCAGCCGCGCATCCAGATTTTCGGAGGTGATATTTTTAATGGCGGTGCTGACGTTACGCAGGGGCAAGTGTCCCTGACGCACCGCGATACGAATCACCAGCACAATCAGCAGGCTGATCGCCGCGGCAATGGCAAAAAGATTCTTCTTCAGCGCCTCAAGGTAGTGGAGATGAAAATTAATCGAGAGCCCGATCAGCATGACGTAGTCCTGGGTTTTGCCCTGCAGCGTTGTCCTGCCTGAAGAGGCGATAATCCGGTACGTTTCCATTTTCATGTCGGACCCGGCATGCATAGGGTTGACCGGGTCTTCTACCGTCCAGAGAAAAACATCCTGTGCCTGACGGTGTTCGCTAAAGTTCGCTGTGTTCATCGCCGGGCGCAATGCCGCGCCTTGCGCCGAGCTGAACAGGGTATTGCCCTGCGGATCCAGAAGCAGGACGGCCACGTTGCGGTAGCTGGCGACCGACTCTTTGAGCTTGCTGATTTTCTTTTGGTCGGGATCGGCCGGAGACTGGAGGATGCGGTGCATTGCGCTGCTAATCTGCTGTAAGTCGCTGATATCCTGCGCGGCAAAGTGCTTCTCAACGGAGTGCAGCATAAACCAGGTAAAGGCGAAGAAGGCCAGTATGGTGGAGAGGCTGATAAAAAAGGTCAGCCGCAGCGCAAGCGAGAACGGGCGTCGGAGGCGCTTAACGGGCATCCGGCACCTCCAGCATATAGCCTACGCCGCGTACCGTCTGGATCAGCTTGGGTTCAAAATCGTTATCGATCTTTGCGCGCAGGCGCTTTACCGCCACATCTATTGCGTTCGTGTCGCTGTCAAAGTTCATATCCCACACCTGGGAGGCAATCAGGGAGCGGGGCAGCACCTCGCCCTGATGACGCATGAAAAACTCCAGCAGGCTGAACTCCTTGCTGGTTAACAGGATGCGATTGCCCGCCCGGCTGACCTTCCTCGACACAAGGTCAACCGTCAGGTCAGCCGCCTGAAGCTGGCTTTCCGCGATCACCGTATTTCCGCGTCTTAGCAGCGTCCTGACCCGGGCGAGCAGTTCCGCAAAGGCGAAAGGCTTAATCAGATAATCATCCGCGCCCAGCTCAAGCCCTTTAACCCGGTGCTCTATCGTCCCGAGGGCCGTGAGTAACAGGATGGGCATTCCTTTGCCGGCAGAGCGAAGCATGCGGACAATATCCCAGCCGTTCACGTCGGGCAGCATGATATCCAGAATCAGCAGGTCATATTCCGCGGTCATGGCGAGGTGGTACCCGGTCAGGCCATTATCCGCATGGTCCACGACAAACCCCGCTTCCGTCAGCCCCTTGCTGAGGTATTCCCCGGTTTTCATTTCGTCTTCAACGATCAGTATTTTCATCTTGCTCCCCAGACTGGCTGCTGATGACATTCTAGTGAGCCCGCGATCGTTAACAATGACTTACGCCATAAATGACAACATTGTCATTATCCTGTCACCGGTCAAACAGGATGCGTTCAGTAGAGTAGCCCTAAAAATCCTCTGGACTTGATTTGAACCGCTATGTTCCTGTTAAAACGACTCAGCATCACTACGGTATTTATCCTGGCAGGCTGCGTCTCGCTGGCGCCTGACTTCCCGCGCCCGGCATCACCGGTACCCCGGCAGTTTTCGCTCTCGCGCAACGGCCTGACGCCCGCGGCGGCCGGGTATCAGGACACCGGCTGGCGCAACTTCTTCGTCGACCCTCAGGTAGCTGGATTGATTACAGAAGCCCTGAAAAACAACCGCGCTATCAAAATGGCCGCCCTGAAGATTGAAGAGGCCCGGGCGCAGTTCAACGTGACGGAGGCGGATCGTTATCCGCAGTTGAATGGATCCGCGGGTATCACGTACAGCGGTGGGCTAAAAAGTGACAAACCGACCTCACGGCAGTACGACGCCGGTCTTGCGCTTAGCTACGAACTCGACTTTTTCGGCAAGCTGAAGAACCTGAGCGAGGCCGACCGACAAAACTATTTCGCCAGCGAAGAGGCCCGTCGCGCGGTGCATATTCTGCTTGTCTCTAACGTGTCGCAGAGCTATTTCAACCAGCAGCTGGCGTATAAACAGCTGCGCATCGCGCGGGAAACGCTGAAAAATTACCGGCAGTCTTATGCGTTCGTTGAGCACCAGCTGGCGACGGGGAGCACCAACGTGCTGGCGCTGGAACAGGCCCGGGGACAGATCGAAAGCACGCAGGCAGAGATTGCCAAACGTGAGGGGGAGCTGGCGCAGGCCAACAATGCTCTGCAGCTGCTCCTCGGCACCTATCGCGGATTGCCGGGCGACAGCGGAATGAGCGCCCGCGATATTGCGCCGGTAAAACTCCCGCCCCATCTTTCTTCAGCGATACTGCTGCAACGCCCGGATATTATGGAGGCGGAGTATCAGCTTAACGCGGCCGATGCCAATATCGGCGCCGCGCGTGCCGCCTTTTTCCCGTCAATTTCCCTGACCAGCGGGCTTTCAACAGGCAGTACGGAATTATCCAGCCTGTTTACCGCGGGCAGTGGGATGTGGAATTTCATTCCTAAAATTGAGCTTCCGATTTTTAATGCGGGCAGGAATAAGGCCAACCTGAAGCTGGCTGAAATTCGTCAGCAGCAGTCGATTGTGAATTACGAACAAAAAATACAGGCTGCCTTCAGGCAGGTTGCCGACGCGCTCGCGCTGCGGGACAGCCTCAACCAGCAGCTTGCTGCGCAAGAACGGTATCTTGATTCGCTAAATATTGCCCTGCAGCGGGCCAGAGGATTATATACCAGCGGTGCGGTGAGCTATATCGAAGTATTAGACGCGGAACGGTCGCTGTTTTCTACGCAGCAAAATATTCTCGACCTTATTTATGCCCGGCAGGTTAATGAAATTAACCTCTTCACCGCGCTGGGCGGCGGTTGGGCCGAATAACCTCATTTAATTAAAAAGGATATTAAACATGCGCAATTCACTTAACGCCGTCGTATTTGGTGCAATCATTATGTTTTCTGCCGGTCTTCAGGCTGAGGTTCATCAGCACGAGGCGATGAGCGCCGCCAGCGAAGGTGCCTCAGAGCAGGTCATCACCGGGACCGGCATTGTGAAGGATATTGATCTCACGAATAAAAAAGTGACGATTTCTCACGAAGCCATCCCGGAAATTGGCTGGCCCGCGATGACCATGCGTTTTACTTTTATGCAGGCCGACGCGAGTATTACTGCCTTAAAAGTCGGCAGCCACGTGAATTTCTCGTTTGTTCAGCAGGGCAATCTCTCTTTACTCAAGAGCATTAAATAGCGAGATACGGCATGGCCTCATTAAAAATAAAATACGCTGCCATGATAGTCAGCAGC
>OKAL01000209.1_pt1 | contig 27201 bp, 39 predicted proteins | sample 1612781 | NCBI WGS metagenome assembly OKAL01 (sample SAMN04436817, study PRJEB24849) | human gut metagenome | biome: human gut; feature: NICU; material: stool | host: Homo sapiens | place: USA: Saint Louis, MO | collected 2011-05-05 | reverse complement strand
GCAGCCATTTTACCAGGTTCTGCATGGCAATTCCTGCCAGTCTTTCAGTGGTTTGTTCACGTAACTGGTTATCACAGCCCCAGCAGAGGCGAATGCTTCCGGGGGCATGACGCAATACAGTAAAGTCCTTTGAGTGCCAGTCATTGTGGGGCCACTGACATTCGAATTTTCGTTCCAGCCAGGCATCAAGACTGCTCAGCCCACCAGCACGCTGAATAACTCTCTCATTCAGGATAAGCTCCTGCACACTGACATCATCCGTCAGTGGCTGGTGTGCTTCAGGAATCAGCCCAGATGGAAGATGCTGGATAGCTTCCGAAGGAGTTTCAATCACCACCCGGCCACGGCGAAACAGCCACAACAATTCGTTACCAGGGCGAAACAGCACAACCCCGGACATTGGCGCAACTTCAGGTGTCAGTATGGCTCTCACGCAATTTGCCCCTTAGCGATATGTTCAGCCCACAGTCCGCCAATCCATTTAACCCCCTTCGCCGTGAACCTTGCCTGGCTGAAGGCATAGTTGGATGCATTTGTGGTCCCGGTCTTCACCTCAAAGCGTTCTGCCTCAATATGCTGGTGATATGGCGTTAGCGTACCGTTCAGGCGATACATGATGTGTTTGTCGAGCAGGAAAAGTCGGAACTCCGGTTCTTTTGCGTTGAGAAGCTTGGCAACCTGGCGGAAAGTCATTGAACCAGTGGCCACGACATAGCGATCAACAAATTCAGCCTTCGGTGCAGCTATAGCCAGCTGGTCAGTGAGCATCTGCTTTTGCTCTTCCAGTTCTGCAGCCAGGCGAAGAGCCTCAGAAAAAGACTGTGGGACCTTTGGCTGATTTTGCTGCTCAAGCTCCAGCCATCGATCAATGATTCGCTTACGAAGAACGACGTTATAGCCAGATACCAGCGTCAGGCATAAATCCTTAGGAAGATGGAAGCATGGGTATGCCCTCCCCATATCGTCCCGGTATTCTCCCCAAATTTGGGGAGATTGAATATTGAGCTGTTCAAGCATCACTTTAATATCGCGGCAAACATGGTCATGCCGCTTTTCACACAGCCCGGCAATTTCAAGGCTGGTCATAGCAGGGAAGCCAGGATCGTTTTTTACATTAATCAGCTGTTGCATGCTCTTCTCCACTTATCAGGCGGCTGCACCCGCCAGAGGTTCATGTTTCTTGATCGATATCTCTACTCGTCCACCGGGTACTTTCGGGCCCCACTCCACCAGCATTCTCTGCACCTGGCTGTCATCCTCCCAGATGCCAGCGTGCGTAAGCGCGTCAAACAGAGCCTTGTTGTAATTATCGATGTCGCGGCGGCGTGCATCTGGCGGAAAGAGAAGGATCTCCACCGCAGCTGGTGATGATGATGGTTTTGGAAGGCAACGCAGTTGCTCAATAATCGCTGCGCATGCCGCACTCTGATATGCCCTGCCTTTCTCACTGATAAGATGGCGGCCTTTTAACGGCCCCTTGTTAGGGGCTCGCCAGTAGGTGTTTACGCTCGGGGGAAACGGGAGAATCAGTCTCATGAATCAACTCCATATCGCCCGTTTAGGCGCCCAATTACGCTATTGAACATCACCAGGCTTACGCCCATCGGTTTTACCTTCTCGTGGTGCTCCTTCAGGATCGGAGGTACAACGACGTTCCAGCTTGGCTTCGGCTTATTCTTCAGTGCTTTCTTAATGGCATCAGAGCATTGACGGGCAACGTCACGAACCGCGTTCTCCTGCTCGGTTGATAGTTTCTTCATGCTGCATGCTCCCGATTATTTGTGACCGGAACAGCAACGCCGGAAATCAATTCAACTGCAGCTGACTCAGCCTGATTACCCCAGTGGTCCCAGCCAGGCGCACCACAGCGGCTGAACAGTTCGATTCGCGGAACGTCCCCGTAAAGCTTCTCCAGACGGAAACGCGCTTCTGCTGGCTTTTGGCTGTGCCCCCCGAGTGGGCTGTAGATTACCTGCTTGATGCTGGCGCACTGGCGTTCAAGTCCATTCCCCCTGGTGGCGATCAGCATGTCTTCGGTGTTGGCTCGGGTGTAGTTTCCGCCGTTCATGCGGGTCTGCTCGTTAAGCAGGTCGAGGAAGTCGTAAAAGTCCTCCACTCCACCAGCCTGAAGAGCTTTGTTGATGTGCTGCTCTGCCAGCTGGTTGAGCTTCACCCAGGTGAAGCCCTTCATCGTGCGGACCTTAAAGCCCCATGCTTCAGCCAGTTCAATCGCTTCGCGGGTATGTGTGCCGGTGAACCACATAGCCAGCACTGCATCATCTGCAGCCAGGTCCCACACAGGAAGACGCTTCATGTCGATAAGCTTCATCGTGCCGTAGTGGTTGGTGGCTGCACCGTTGCTGACGGTGTTCCCGTATTCCCAGGCTGGGTCTGCGTAAATCAGAGAGTATTTCATCAGATATTCCTCCACTGACCTGCCAGACACCATGCGTCAGTAGGCGTTTTGACTTTCGGTACCATGCTCAGGCAACGCTGGCGCTCAATCAGTATCTTCATTCGCTGCTCTTCGTCTTTTGAGCGATTGAATGCTTCCATCAGAACCGTGGCCGCACGCTGGAAGAGCCCCTTCTCAAACAGGTCTTGAGCTTTTTCCATCATCGCGTTTACTGCCGGGTTCGGTGCGGCATCCTGTTCTGATGCAGATGGTGCGTCAGCTCGGTTAATTTTCAGTGCAGAACGCCCTTCGCTCAAATCCCCACCCGGCGCTTTAGCAAAATACTGGTAGCACTTGCCGTTGTGCTGGCGGGTAGCGCGATTCAGTTTGACCAGGTGACATACCCCGCGCTGAACAGCATGAACGTCGTACTGACGCATTGATGCCGCAATCTCTTTGTTCGTTAAGCCAGGGTTAGCGGCGATGAAAATCTGAATGTCTTTCAAGAGGCTCATGAGTTAGCTCCTCTGAATCCTGCCGGGACTTTGCTGTAGTCAGTGTTCTGGAAACTGGAGCGGAATACCCCATCCTCTCGGGCCCACTCTCCGTTGACGCGAGGAGGTCGCCCAGCTTTGGCCCAACTGTTCGCTGACTTCAGGTAGCCAGGGAACTTGGACGGCTGGAAAAGCGTCTGTGGTCGAAGGTAGGCCGCCATCGTCAGGTCTTCGCTCCACTTGGCGTTGCAGTAGTCCACCACCAGCGACAATTCTTCAACGGTGTAGCCCTCCCCGATTCGTGCACGAATGTTTTGCAGCGAGGTTGTTGAAACCTGATAACGCGAACTGGTCACCTGGTTGAGATGGGTTAAAACCTGTTTAGCCTGATCGGTGATCAACACTTCACCGTCTGGTTGCGGCGCAACCGGACAAATAGGGTTTTTAATATCTGTAGTATTCTCTGTTGTATTCTCTGTAAGAACATCAGTGCAATTTGACCTGATGAGAGCGGTTCGTTTTGACCCGTTGGAGCATTTCACTTTGACCTCTTCCATCGGTTCATTTTGACCTGATGGAAGAGTGCATTTTGAACTCTTCGATTTGGTCACTTTGACCTCATCTAAAAGCTCGCTTTCGTAGTTGATCGTGTAGTAGTTCGTCATGTCGCGCTGAGACTTGTTCAGCTGCTCAACTTTGAGCACGCCAAGGTTCTTCAGGCGGGTGAATGTGCGCTTCAGAGTGGACTCAGACCAGAACGGGAACTGCTCCAGCCACTGCTCTGTGGTGTTGTAAATCCAGCGCACGCCGTCACGCTCCAGGCCGGAGGTGGTTTCTTTCAGCCAGTAGTTAACCTGCTGCAACGCAATAGCCTCGTTCAGTCCAATGCTGTATGCAAGGTCAGGGTTTATCACTATCGGCCGGGATGGCATTAACAGGCTCATGGTCGTCCTTTAACTCTGTAAATTTACGCTGGAATTGCTCAAGAGGGCTGAAGCACTCATGATCGTACCCTTCGCGAAGGTATATAACGCGTCGAGTCTCGGGCTCCCATCTGATGACACGCACCGGGACGCCATAGTGATCTCTGAAACGCCGGTTAAGTTCTCGCATAGCGCTCTCCCCTTCCGACGCCAGACACCCACAATCGCCATAGCCCTGTTGTGGTTACATGGAACCCAGCGGCCTGATACCATGCGCTCATACCGAAACGACGAGGTTCCAACAACGGGAATACCACGGAGTTGCGGGAGACGGTTGTTTACCGTTAAACTGTTCATGCGTTAGTTTCTCCACTGATACGACACGCCAAGGGGCCCGGAGCTGCACACTCGCGGGCCTCACCCATTTCTGGGAGGCAATAAACACGGGAAATAAGGTTCAGGAACGTCATGAGAGTGACCCTGAACTGATATGCGATATCGTTAAGACTTTGCCACTCGCTCCGGTCAACCACACCATCTTCAATGTAATGACGGTAAGCGTTGACCAGCTCACCAAGCCTCCCCACCAGCTCGGCCAGTTTCAGGCCAATCTCTTCGTTTTCATCATCAGGCACGGCGCCGGGAACGTGAGTTCCGTTATCAGTTTCACGAGAGTACGCGTCAGCGATGTAACTTACGCCAGCAGCTCTCTGAAGCACCATTGCCCATCCCATTGGAAAGATCTGGTCGCCACCAGCACGAAGGCGGTTAAAGAGCGAGTTCTGGGTTTCGTCCAGAATCTCCGCTGCTTCAGCATATCCGCCTGGCAACGCGGCAATCGTCTTCCTAATTGCGGCCACCAGCCAGGCTGGCTGCTTCTCAACTTTCCATTCAGGTTCTTTACCCACGGTCATATCCTCTTTTCTGTGGTTACTGCTTGTGTTGAGAATTGTTAAATTTGCTGTAGAGAGAGGCGTCGTATTTCAACTTCCCGTTTGTAATTCTTTCGATATAAAGAGCCTGTTTTTCTGGAATGACCTCTCCCCATTGACAAACGGCACTGTGAGTTACCCCTAAGGCAACTGCGGTTTTAGAAATGCCGCCGTAGTAGTCGACTACTGTCCCTTTATGCATGGTTTGAATCCTCATTAGTTAGCATTCTTACATCGTATATGGACAGCATACTTACGTCAATAAAATGTAAGATTGCTAACGTGCATTCCGAGGAGATTATATGGATACCGTTGGCAGCAGACTGAGATTCAGAAGAAAGCAGAAAAAACTAACCCAGCGCGATGTCGCTGAGTGGGCTGGAGTAAGCGCGTCTGCTGTGACCCAGTGGGAAAGTGATTTAACTAAACTTTCTGGTGAAAACTTGATACTGGTGTGTAAGTGCCTTCAGTGTTCGCCGGAGTGGTTGGTTTTTGGTTCAGGCGATATCGAAAATGGCATTAACATCAACTTAATGTCTGCCAGAGAGGTCCCTCTGATATCCTGGGTGCAAGCTGGCAATTGGACTGAAGTAATTGGCAATCCAAGCAATGAGCAAGTTAAAACGACTCGCAAGCTTTCCGATTCAGCCTTTGCTTTGAGGGTTAAAGGGGATTCAATGACTTCCAGTAAGGAGTTGAGTATTCCTGAAGGTTCTATTGTAATCGTTGAGCCCGAGTTCGGCTTCGTGGATGAAGCAAACGGTAAAATTGTCGTGGCTCAAACGGTTTCTGGCGGTGAGGCGACCTTAAAAAAACTAGCGATAGATCCCCCTTTTTCGTACCTGATTCCACTAAATCCGGCGTTCAAACCCATTGAGGTGAACCAAGAAACCAATCTAATTGGTATAGTTAAGCAAATAATCATTGATCTTTAGACCAAGCCCAACCCTTACAAGCCCGCCGTTCGCGCGGGCTTTTTAGTGCTCAAAAAATAATAGTAAGTAAACTTACAAAATTGACTTGACTGAAAATGTAAGATGTCTAATATTACATCCATCAGCAGCGAACATTGCATTGGTGAACATAAATGAGTGTTAACAGTATCTACAAGTGCTCTTTTTGTGGCGTAACAGAGCAGCAGGCAAAACGGATTATTGCTAAAGGTGGAAGAGATGAGGCGGCTATTTGCAATGACTGCATTGTCCAGTGCGTTACGGTGTTAGCAAATCTGGCTTCGATTTCGACACTTGAAGAGCGCGCGATGATTGAAACCGCCCTTATCCAGGGCGGCGAGATAACAAAAATCAGCCTTTAACTGTTGGGTTCAGGCTTTCAATTCTCTGAACAAGGGCTCGACTTGTAGAGACAATATAAGAATCTTTGCCCTCATAGGCCTGAGCGTGTCGATTCAAGTTCTCTACTACATCTGATTTGACTGATGGTAATGCTGTTGAAATTGAGTGAAGAGTAACAGTAAAAGCGTTCTCAAGTGCCTCAATCCTTCGGGCGAGAGTGACCATATCAATTGGAGTTTGACTCATTTTAATTTCCTTCTTGGTTGTGTGAGAACTCCAAGAATACCACCGAGCCTGATGTGGTGAAAAGACAGGCAAAAGTTTCATTGCTGTGTGTAGTCTTGGCGGTCGGCAGTTGTGAATGTCCTTAATGTCGACCGCCCCTTTTCACAACTGAAAGCGCGTTCAGCCGGTTCCTTGAGAGGCCTCAGTCGTTAAATCAACTCAGGGGAACGCGCTCCCAATTGTGGAGAAGCTAACTGGCGGTGGCAGCCGCCCGTTTCACTAAGTGCCCTGGTTGGGTGCTTACTAAAACGAAACCCATTTATTTTTTGTCGCCATCTGGCGAGGGATTCGTGCAACCAAAATTCAGCGCTGTGCAGAGCGCTTATAACACGGAGAAACTATCCATGACGAACACACAGAACGTCACCGAGTTACAACCACGCATGACCAGAGAGCAGCTTATCGACGCAGCTCGTAAGGCCGCCCCTCTCCTTCCTGCCGCTTACGGCTGGATGGTTAACGAACTGGCTACACGCCTTGATGTTACCAGCGTCGCGCTTTGTGAAGCGATGGCACAGCGTAAGGAGCTGGCTGAGCAGAACGCCACCCTGCGTGAGGATGTCACCAGCTGGGCCAAAGAGTGCGACCGCATAGAAGAGCGCCACACCAAAACGCCCACCAACATGCACTTGCTGGAAGCTCAGCGAGAACTCCGTGAGCTGCCTCGTGTCGTCATTTCCCTGAATAACGAGGTTGTTCTCTAATGGCTAACTCATTCAAGCAAATGACCAAGTCCGGTGTAATTAAGCGCACCGATACCGGGATGTTTATCGCTCTTTCAGATATCCACGTTCGTGAAGGTTTCAACAAGCGTGAAGACGATGAACGCACCCGCCAGGCTGATGATGACCTGTTCAACTATCTGATGAACGGTGGTTCAGTCCCACCGCTGGAAGTTATCGCCCGTGATGATGGTGGTGTGTGGGTTGTTGAAGGTCACCGCCGCCGTCGTTGTTATGCGCGCTGCGCTGAAGCTGGCAAGCCAGTTGACCGCATCCACATCATGCCGTTCAACGGTAGCGATGTTCAGCGCCTGGCGCGCATCATGACCAGTAACAACCAACTGCCGCTCTCCGATATGGAACAGGCTGCGGTTATTCAGGAGTTGCATAACGCTTTCAACCAGACCACCAGCGAGATCGCAAAACTGGTCAACAAGTCTGTTCCTACTGTCGAAAAGCTTCTGCTTCTTAGCACTGCTAACCACGACGTTCAGAAAGAAGTTAAGTCTGGGACCGTGTCCGTAGATGTGGCTGTTGACCGAATAAAAGAGTTCGGAGAAAAGGCCGGTGAGGTTCTTCAGAAGGATAAAGCTTCTGCTGCCGCAAAGGGCAAGAAGAAAGTCACCCGCAGCGTTATAGCGCCAGAAATTAGCGTTAAGAAAGCGCGCCGCCTTGTTGAACTGATTAGCCTGGCCGGGATAAGTGACACAGGTGTTATCTCCCTCGAAGGTTTGGCCCATGCAGAAGCATCGCAAATTATTGATGAGCATAAAGCCATAGCCTCCCAACATCGCAAAGGAGTGCAGTCGTGAGCAGAAAAATTTACATCGCTGGCCCAATGACAGGATACAAGGATTTCAACCGTCCTGCGTTTAAGGCGTTCGCGCTGAAGTTAAATCTTGATGGGAATGTTGTTCTCAACCCTGCCGTTTTACCTGATGGCCTGGAGCAACGCGAATACATGGATATCTGCTGCGCAATGATCCGCTGCGCTGATGCGGTTTTCATGCTGCGTGGCTGGGAAAAATCTGCTGGCGCTGTTGCTGAATATGCACTGGCAAAGAAAATTGGTCTTGAGATTATCACCGAATGCCAGGAGGCCGTCCAATGAGCAACATCGACAAACGCGCATTACGGGAAGCGGCTGAACGTGCAGGACAAAATGACTGGGAGTACGTCTACACCAGCGACCTCAGCGCCCCAGGGCGGGGATATATAACAGTAGGCGGAGCAGAGGCTATCTACTGTCTGAATAGAGCCACAGGGGGAGTGAAACAGTCTGAAAACGTTTTGAGATATATCGCTGCAGCTAGACCGGAAAAAATGCTGGCTCTGCTGGATGAGATGGAAGCCGCAGAGAAGCGGATTGCTGAACTGGAGCGTAAAGAACAGCACAGTGACCGCCAGTCAGTAATTGATGCGTTGGCTAGTTCAGGTGAGGAATGGAGTGATATCGAAGAATACATGCAGAAGTGGGACGCGGAACGCGCCGCCGCAGCCGGTAAAGGAGAGCGAGCATGAAATACGAAATACCGGAATCAGAAGATATTGAATGGCAGCAGGATATGCTCCGTGAAATAGACTGCGCCCTTGACGTCTTGCGTGATGAGCATGAGCACGCAGTGGTGGTGCAGGAAATCATCAATGATATCACCGCGAGAATAGCATCACTCCGCGCGTACTCTGGATATTGAGGACTAACCCATGAGCACTATTACCAAAGAGCAGGCGCAGAAAATCATTGAAGCAGCCGATGAGGTTATTACCGCTCTGGCCGGAACAAACGAGGATGTTCACCCCGAAAGCGACAGCATGCTCCGTTTATGGGATGACTTGAATGATCGTTACGCACCGCCGGAAGTTGTGCGAGAGCTGGCACGTATCGCGCTGGCATCGCTCGAAGCGGAGCCTGTGGCGTATATCTTCAAGCATCCAGCGGGTAGGCTTTTCTGGGCGCTTACTGACGAGAGCAATAAAGGGCAAAGCGACGTTATGCCTGTTTACACCGCCCCACCAGCCCCAGCCAATGCCGAACCCGTAGCGTGGCTGTGGTCACACAGGAAACACCCGAGCGAAGTCACGCTTGTTCGCCATGAAGATGATGAGAGAGCGGAAGGTGCTCACTGGTCTGGGTGGAGTTGTCAGGCGCTATATGCTGAGCCTCCAGCGTCGGTGTCTGTGCCTGATGGATACAGGTTGCAGCCAATTTCTGAATATGACGCAATGTGCGCCGCCATGCTTCAGGGTGCAGATGGCAACTCGCCGGTGATTCCGGATGGTTGGGTGGCTTGCAGTGAGCGGATGCCGGATGACGATGACTTTGTCTATATCTGGCCGCGACCAGACTTTGGAGTTGAATTGCATGTAGGCCAGTACTGCGAATGTCATCCAAAAGGAGATGGCTGGTACGCTCAAGTGTATGAACAAAACTACGGTATCGAGTGGTGCCCAATAACCGTAACCCACTGGATGCCACTGCCAGCAGCACCGAAGCAGGAGTTGAAGTGATGGCCGACACTTTCAGGGCAATGATTCAGCGCGTCGAGGATGCGAAAGGAAAAACTGTTACCACTGAGGTGGAGCTTGTCTCTTACGTCAAAGAGCGTAGCACTGGAAACTCTGAGGCTCGTTACTACGTAAAGCACAGCAACCAGAAGACGGTGCTTGAGCAGGGAATGGTGATAAACAGGGATGGTTTTGGTAATCATCAAGCCAGCATCATCATCACTGATTTCCCCGGGCAGAAAACTCCGGAAGAAGCAGCGCTAAAACTAGCTGATTGGCTTAAGCGCCTTGGCGAGTCCATTGAGGCTAATTTCAAAAAGCCAGGGGTGGATGATGCCTAACCCATTCGACGTAGTAATGTTCGTGCTGCTGGTCATCGGCGCACTTCAGGGTATGGGGTGGCTGCCATGGTGAGCAAACTCAAACAGCGGCGCATGCGCCGCCTTAAAGCCGATGTTAACTGGTGGCGCGAGGAAGCGGAATACGGTAACCGCCGCATCCTGGAACTGGCCGGTGAAATCGACAGGCTCAAAAAGCTGGTTATACGCGTGCCGATGCCAGTTCTCATGCCAAAGGAAATGGTCCACCAGCTTTATTACACCGAAACAAAAAGATGTCGTACCTGCAATGATGGGCTCCGTGGTGGTTGCTCATCTTGCATTTTCTATAAGCGATAGCCGGGTGCAGCCGGTTAAGTGGAGATCAACGTATGGGGCAGTTAGTAACACTTCATGAGTGGGCTTCGGGTCCTAATGGGTTCAAATATCCATTAAGCAACTCAGCACTAAACAAAATAGCCAAGACCAAGCAAACTTTCCCACCAGCTTTAAAGCAAGGTCGCCGCTGGGTTATAGATGAGGACGCTCGTTTTATTGGCATGGTAAGCAATGTTGATATTTCATCATCATTATCAGACAAGGCTCGCCAGTTAGTGGAGAAAGCAATAAATGGCAGCTCGCCCCAGAAAGCATAACGTTAAAATACCTAACCTGTATTGCAAGTTGGATAAACGTACATCAAAAATCTACTGGCAATATCGCCACCCTGTCACTGGAACATTTGTTGGTTTTGGAACAGATGAAGAGGCAGCCAAAGCTGCTGCTACGGAGTTAAATCGGATAACATCTGAGCAGGAAACACGTCAATCCTTCGCTCTTATCGATATGGCCATTAAGAAGACAGATAAGAAAGAGAAAGGAATTCGAGTCGCAGACTGGATAAAAAGGTACGTAGATATTCAGATGGAAAGGATGCGTGACGGAGAAATTAAAAAACCGACCGTAAAATCTAGGAGGTTATGTGCTCAAGTTCTGGCTGACAGAGCTCCTAACGTTCGCCTAAAAGATGTTGACACGAAGTTAATCGCAAAAATTATTGATGAATATAAGTCTGAAGGTAAACATCGAATGGGTCAGCTGATTAGGAGCGTACTTAACGACGTATTTAAAGAGGCTCAACATGCTGGTGAGGTTGAACCCGGCTACAATCCTGCTTTAGCAGTTAAAAATCCGATAGCAAAGGTAAAGCGAAGCAGGCTCAGTATCGAACAATGGAAGCTAATCTATGAAAGCGCGGGAACATTGCCACCATGCGCTCAGAATTCCATGCTATTGGCTTTGGTGACGGGTCAACGTATTGGCGACATAGTGGCGATGAAGTTTAGCGATATATGGGATAATCATCTTCATATAACCCAAAGTAAAACAGGAATGAAGTTAGCTATTCCTTTAAATTTACGGTGTGATGCTATTGGCATGACGCTTGCAGAAGTAATAAGTAAGTGTCGAGACAGAGTTGTGAGCCCGTATCTGATACACCACGTGAAACATCATGCTTACGGTAAAGCTGGTTCTCACGTTCCTGAAAAAACAATATCTAAGTATTTCAAAGAAGCGAGAGATAAAGCAAATATTGACTGGCCAAAGGATTGTATTGCCCTGCCCCCATTTCATGAGCAGCGTTCGCTTTCATCTAGAACCTATAAAGCACAGGGTATTGATGTCAAAACTTTGCTTGGGCATAAAACTGAAGCGATGAGCACAATGTATGGAGATGATCGTGGTCTGGAGTGGAACAAACTTGTGATTTAGCGAGATAGATAACTTTTAGAAAGTGCCAAATGATAAGCTGGCGTTATATGAGTTTTGGGGATTTGTTTTGGGGATGATTTGGGGAAGAAAAATTAACCTTATATAACAATAAAATAAAAATCATCGAATTGTTCCACAAGCAGTCTGCTACCAGCAACGCATAATCCCACAGCCAGCGAACCCGCTGGCTGTTTTCTTTCGACCCCGTTCATCCCGTGCTAATGTAGAACGCTGCATTCTGGATTATCACCGGGAAAATCGTTATGACTGACGACGTTATTGGAACAGGAACCCACCAGCAGCTCATTACCTTACTCACCGAGCAGGGCGCGCGTTTTCGCGTCATGGAGCACGAGGCGGTCGGGAAATGTGAAGCGGTAAGTGAAATTCGCGGAACCGACCTGCGGCAAGGCGCCAAAGCCCTGGTCTGCAAGGTGAAGGGAAACGGCGTAAAGAAACATGTTCTGGCGATCCTCGCCGCCGACCTGCAGGCTGACCTGAGCCAGCTTGCCAGCCATTTTGGCGGGCTAAAGGCCTCCCTCGCCAGCCCGGCCGAAGTCGATGCCCTGACCGCCTGCGTTTTCGGCGCTATCCCGCCCTTTAGCTTCCATCCTGACCTGGCGCTGGTTGCCGACCCGCTGCTGTTCGAGCGCTTTGACGAAATCGCGTTTAACGCCGGCCTGCTGGAGAAATCCGTCATTATGGATACCCAGGATTACCTGCGCATCGCCCGTCCTGAGCTTGTCACCTTCCATAAAGCGTAACTGCGATGGCTGACGCCCCTGTCAGCCTTTTCTTTCCAGGAACAGCACGGAGGCAACAAGAATAACGGCAATAGCGAAAAACGATGAGGAGATAATCAGCGTTTCCACAAACATGTGATCGTTCATGATAGCGACCCTTTTGCGATATCTGCTTTCGTTTTAATCCGCGTAAATGACAAGGTTATGACAACGATAAAATCTTTTTAACACTGTTCTCTGCCGCGTTTGCGCGTACAGTAAACAGGACCATTATTCTGGCAAGGATTCCCTATGTTTGACCCTACTCTGCTCATTCTTCTGGCACTCGCCGCGCTCGGCTTTATCAGCCATAACACCACCGTTGCCATCTCGATTCTGGTGCTGATTATTGTGCGCGTGACTCCGTTAAATACCTTTTTCCCGTGGATAGAAAAACAAGGCCTCACCATCGGGATCATCATCTTAACCATCGGGGTAATGGCGCCCATCGCCAGCGGCACGCTTCCCGCCTCAACGCTGCTGCACTCGTTTGTAAACTGGAAATCGCTGGTGGCGATCGCGGTGGGGATTTTTGTGTCATGGCTGGGCGGACGCGGCGTCACGCTGATGAGCAGCCAGCCCTCGCTGGTGGCGGGTCTGCTGGTGGGCACCGTGCTGGGCGTGGCGCTCTTTCGCGGCGTGCCGGTCGGCCCGCTGATTGCGGCAGGCCTTGTCTCGCTGTTTATTGGGAAGTCGTAGTCAGGCTGGCCATATAACGCGCCGGCGTCTGGCCCAGTCCCTTCCTGAACATGGTGATAAACGCGGTGGTCGAGTCATAGCCCAGTGACTGTGCCACCTGCTGTACCGATTTTCCGCCGATCAGGTGCTGTAACGCCACAATCAGCTGCAGCTGGTGACGCCAGCGGCGGAAGCTCAGACCGGTCTCCTTCACCACCAGCCGCGCCAGGTTGCGCTCGCTCATGGCGAAGTGGCTCGCCCACTGCGCCAGCGTCTGCCAGGCGGCGGGCTCTTCCGCCATCTTCTCGCTCATCAGCCGGATTTTGGGATGGGGCGACACGGGCAGCTGCAGATGCTCCTGTCGCTGGAGCGGCAGCTCGTCAAACAGGACGTCCACCAGACGCGAGGTGGCCGCGAGCTGCAGCTGTTCACGTGATTTTTCCGCGAGCGATAAAATCAGCTCCCGCACCAGGGGGGAGATTTTCAGGGTACAGCAGCGCTCGGGCAGGCTGGCAGCCCCCGGCTCAATGAACAAAAAGCAGAGCTGCGCGCCCGGCGTGGCCCTGTTACTGTGCGGCATCTGTCCAGGGATCCAGACGGCATACTGGGGCGGCACCATCAGCATGGCATTTTCCACTTCACAGGTGATTGCGCCGCCGAGGGCCAGAATCAGCTGCCCCTTACGGTGATGATGAAGCGGAATATATTGTTCCTCCGCCACTACCTGAATGCGAAATGCGACGGCCGCATCGTACTGGCTATCTGGATCGTAGCCCTCCAGTCCCAGACCAATCATCAGTTTGTCCGATATGAGCGATAAACTGTCATTTTAGCCTGATTTCAACCGCTGAGAAAATCGGTATTGTGTGCGCTCGCTTGAACGTATGAGAACATAATGACTACTGCTATTCGCACCTCAGTAAAACACGGCGCGCTGTTGATTGCAGGCATCCTGATGATTGCCACCACGCTTCGCGTCACCTTTACTGGCGCAGCGCCGCTGCTCGATACCATTCGTCTTGATTATGGCTTAAGCACGGCGCAAACCGGTCTGCTGACCACCCTGCCCCTGCTGGCTTTCGCCCTTGTCTCGCCGCTCGCCGCAGGCGTTGCCCGGCGTATCGGCATGGAGCGCAGCCTGTTTATCGCCCTGCTGCTCATTTGCGCCGGGATTGCCGTTCGCTCGCTGCCTTCCGCCGCTTTGCTTTTCATCGGAACGGCGATCGTCGGCTGCGGTATTGCGCTCGGGAACGTGCTGTTACCGGGATTAATTAAGCGTGATTTTCCGGGCCAGGTGGCGAAGCTCACCGGCGCCTATTCCCTGACGATGGGCGTCTCGGCGGCGTTTGGCTCAGCAATGATCGTTCCCCTTGCACAGGGGAGCGCGGGCTGGCATGGCGCGCTGCTGATGCTGATGGCGTTTCCGCTGGTCGCGCTGCTGCTCTGGCTGCCGCAGTGGCGTCAGAAACACGTCGCAACGGTAACGGGCGCAGGCGCGCTGCAAAACCGCGCGCTCTGGCGCTCGGCCCTCGCCTGGCAGGTGACGCTCTTTTTAGGAATTAACTCGCTGATCTACTACGTCATCATCGGCTGGCTGCCGGCGATACTGCTGAGCCACGGCTACAGCGAAGCGCAGGCCGGTTCGGTGCACGGTCTGTTGCAGCTGGCCACGGCCGTGCCGGGACTCGCCGTTCCGCTGATCCTCCACCGCCTGAAAGATCAGCGAGCGATCGCAGGCTTAGTGGCCCTGATGTGCGCAATAAGCGCGGCAGGATTATGGTTTATGCCCGGAATGGCGGTGATGTGGACGCTGATGTTTGGCTTTGGCACAGGGGCAACAATGATCCTCGGCCTGACGTTCATCGGCCTGCGCGCCAGCTCTGCGCACCAGGCGGCGGCGCTCTCCGGAATGGCACAGTCGATTGGCTACCTGCTTGCCGCCTGCGGCCCGCCGCTGATGGGGAAAATTCACGATACCGCAGGAGACTGGCAAATCCCGCTTCTGGGCTGTGCGCTGGCCGCTGTGATAATGGCTATCTGCGGTGTGTTAGCCGGGCGAGACCGGGAGATCGCGCCCCGTTAAATCCTCAGGCAGACCACCGGGTCTGCCTTTTTTACCCGCGCGCTGCGCGCAGCATCGCCTGCACCAGCACGACCGGGCGTCCTTCCAGCGCGGCACGTTCATGCTGGAATAAGGTGATCACGAAGAACGGGTGCGTCACCAGCTCCGCGGCACGAATTTCACCCCGATCGTCCCAGCCCGTTACATGCATATCACCGCTTTCCAGCGCCTGCGCAAACGCCGGCGACACGCCATAGTTACAGTGATACCCCTCTTCAATTTCCGGCTTGCCGTACGCTTTGGCGATCAGCGTATTATTGCGCAGCTCAATGGCATCCGTTTTTTCCATCAGCGAGCAGGTCAGCGGCGCAATCACCATGGTGCCTTCGGTATCTGTCTCAGCGTGTGCCGCATCAGCCCAGCCCAGCACGTTTCGGGCATACTCAATCAGCGCATGCTGGAACCCGCCGCAGGTGCCCAGGAACGGGATGCCGTTCTCACGGGCGTAGCGCGCGGCAATAAAAGCGGCCGCCGTGTTTTTATAGGGGCTGGCAGGAACCAGCCAGATGGCATCGTAGCCCACCAGATCTTCAGCGCTTGTTAGCTCCGTCGTGGCCAGCCAGTCGTAATCGGCGGTGAGGTCAAGCACTGCAGCGGCGTCGTCAATGGCCAGCGGGATAGCCTGATGCGCAATAACATTGGGATTGTAATCGCCAACCAGCGCAATGCGCAGCGTTGTTTTAACCGGGAGGTGTTCCATGAAAGGTTCCTTATGCCAGAGTATTATCAGATAACATAAGGAACCTCAGACTACCGATCTTTTGCAATTATCACAATACCTTAAATTGGGAGGGTGGAATCATGATTCAGTGCAAACGGGTATACGAACAGGCAAGCCCTGACGACGGCTATCGGGTACTGGTGGACAGGCTGTGGCCGCGCGGGCTGAAGAAAACGGATCTCGCGTATGACGAATGGTGTAAAGCGCTCGCGCCCTCAACTGAACTACGAAAGGCCTTTCACAGCGACACGATTGATTTCACTGCCTTCAGTCAGGCCTATCGGGAAGAGCTGGCGCAGCAGGCTGACGAGGGCGCGCGTCTGGCGACGCTGGCGCGCAGGCAGACCGTCACCCTGCTCTTTGCTGCCAAAAACACGGAGCAAAATCACGCTCTGGTCTTAGCCGACTGGCTGCGCCATCTGTGATCAGCCGATCGTCAGTTCATCCAGAATTTGCGGCGCTTCATCCGGGGTGAGCGGCATCAGATGTTCGGCGCGGACAAACGCAAAGCCGTGCTGGTTGTCAAAGGCGTAGACATCACCCGTCACCAGCCAAAGCGCGCGATCTGCGGTGACCGGTAATTGCGTCATCACGCCGTTGACGGGGTTAACAAAACGCAGGCCAGGCTGGCAAAGGCCAAACAGCTCAACGGATTTACCAATATTGCGACGGCCTGACGCCGTGCGGGCGCCAACGATCATCGCCATGCTGCCCGGTTTTAGCTGAAACATACTTCTCTCACGATAACGAACGCCAGGAACTGGCTAAGAATAATCTTAAAGAGAAGTGTATCGCAGGCAATATTACTTTGTCACCTGGCGGGTTGCGGATGATCGCGACGATAGAGCGTCCATTCATCGATCACTTCCCCGCCCGGTAATTTGCACTCGGTGCGAACGCCCTGCGGGCTTTGAACCGGGATCTGTTCCCCGCCTTTCTCCAGGCAGTAGACGGAGGCCGGGTTCGCCATACCGATAACGTGCGGCGGTTTCGGCGCATCGGGTGGCGTGGTTTTTGCGGTGCAGGCGGCCAGGGGAAGCGCCAGCGCCAGAAGCAGAAATCTCATCTTATTGATCCTTTTGACATCATCAGAGTCTAAGGGTAACGGGTCATCGCCACGTTCTCCATGATTTCTCCATTTTAACTGCACTTTTCAGCACTATAGTGTGGCATGTTCTCGATATGACCAGAGAACATCATTCCGTAATCAAGATGTCTTTGCCCCGGTCTCAACAACGGGGCTTTTTTTCTCGCCTGCTGCCCGCCCCCTGCATATATTAAATTTTCTGTATTCATGTTTTACTATGTCTGAAGCCTAAAAATTCAGCATAACATGCAGATGCAGACGTCTTCTGCCTGGGAGTCATTCTACGTCATGTCGGATCTTATCCTCGCTCGCGTTTCAGAAACCCTTGCCACCGAGCAATCCCTTGAAAGCCTCGTTCGCCAGCTGCTGGAGATGCTGGAGATTGTCACCGACATGGAGTCGACCTACCTGACGAAGGTGGATATCGAAGCGCGGCTGCAGCACATTCTCTACGCTCGCAACAGCAAGCAGATGACGATCCCGGAGGGCCTGAGCGTCCCATGGGATGAGACGCTGTGCAAGCGCGCGCTGGATAGTGACACGATGTTCAGCAATGACGTGCCCGAGCGCTGGCCCGAGTGCGAAGCAGCGAAAGCACTTGGCATTACCACCTACATGAGTATTCCTGTCCATCTTGCGGATGGTTCACTTTACGGAACGCTCTGTGCCACCAGCACGGCCAGAAAGCCGCTGAGCGAGCGCGGTGAACAGGTCCTGAAGCTCTTCGCCGGGCTGATCGCCCAATCCATTCAGAAAGAGTCGCTGGTCACCCAGCTTCGCGAGGCCAATGCGGCCCTCATCGCGCACTCCTATACGGATGCCCTTACCGGTTTACCCAACCGTCGCGCCATTTTTGAAGATCTGACCACCCTCTTTTCTCTGGCCCGGCATCTTAAGCGTAACGCCATCAACGCATTCATCGATCTGGATGATTTCAAACTGATTAACGATCGTTACGGCCACGAGGCTGGCGACCAGTTCCTGATAGAAGTGGGTAAGCGTTTGACGGAAGAGAAACAGCAGGACGATATTATCGGTCGTCTGGGCGGGGATGAATTTCTGGTGGCGTCGCTAAGCCAGCCCCACCAGGACGGGGATAACGCGCAGCTTACGCTGCTCAAAACGCGCCTCAGCGCCTGCATCGCTGGCGAATACTGGCTGGGCAGCGTTCATATTATTTATCCGGGCGCCAGCTTCGGCGTGATCGAAGTGGACCCTGCCGCAACCGATCCTGACAGCGCGTTACGCGCTGCGGATGTCGCGATGTATCAGGATAAGAAAGGAAAAAGCAAATCACGCTTTCTCACCATTGATTAACCCCGTACACTCTACGGCGTTACAGAAACCGAAACAGGTGATGGTATGAGAATAGGGATCCTCTTCCCGGTCGTGATATTTATAACGGCGGTGGTATTTTTAGCGTGGTTTTTTGTCGGCGGTTACGCGGCGCCGGGGGCATAAATGCGGAAGACAACCGTCATTATGCTGATCGTTGCCATCGCGGCGTTTGCCGGCACGCAGCTTGGCTGGTGGTAAACGCCAGTACGTAAAAAGGCCGCCATCTGGCAGCCTTTTTCAACGCTTTAAGACCTTAGCTTTTGATCTTTCTGTAGATAAACAGAACAACCAGCGCGCCAATCACCGCCACGGCGAAACTGCCGAAGTTAAAGCCATCGACCTTGCCAAAACCGAACAGCGTACTGATCCAGCCGCCGACTACCGCGCCGACAATACCCAGTATTACGGTGACGATAAACCCACCGCCATCTTTGCCCGGCATGATCCACTTCGCCAGAATACCCGCAATAAGCCCAAAGATAATCCAGGATAAAATTCCCATAACTTTCCTCTCTGTATGGTTTTTGTCATTAAATCAACGACACAAAAAAGAATAGCACAGGATTCCAGAAAGGAAATTTGTGATAAGCATCACAATGAGAGAGTGGGGAATTATTCATCAACAAAATGTACAGGCCACAGAAACTGTGGGGTTGCATCTTTTGTTGAGAAAAATTATCTTTCTCAACACTGAATAGTTGAGAGAAACACTCAAGTATTCAGTACGACATTGCTCACATTGCTTCCAGTATTTCTTGCCCACTCCTGAGTGGGCTTTTTTTTTGCTCATACCCCAACAAACGCGTACCGGTTACGTCCCGCGCGTTTCGCCTGATAGAGCGCCTGGTCTGCGGCAATAATGATATTTTGCTGGCTGCCTGCAATGTCGACGGCACGGGCGGTGGAAATTCCGACGCTTACCGTCACCCGGCCGAAGGGACTAAAGGTATGCGCGATTTGCAGCGAGAACACATTGCGAATAATCGTCTGGGCCAGACGAAGTGCCTCCTGAATATCCGTATCCGGCAATATCAGCGCAAACTCCTCTCCGCCGTAGCGCGCCACAAGCTGATTATCACGGGTAAGGCTCTCCCTGAGGCTGTTTCCGAGCATTGCCAGACACCGGTCCCCTTCAGGATGACCATAGTTATCGTTGTATTTTTTGAAGTAGTCCACGTCCACGATCAGTACCGAAATCGGCGCGTCATGCGCGGCGCACGTAGCAATTTCCGAGAGGATTTTTTCATCAAAGACGCGGCGGTTGTACAGCCCGGTCAACGCATCTTCTGAAGCGATAATCTTCAGCGCTTTGTTATCCCGTGTTTTTCGGGACAGGTCGGAATACAGGAAGTACGACGCCACGATGAGTATCGCCGTAAACACGAAAATGAGTACCGCCAGCTGAATCGCCTGCTTGCGCCAGGGTGCAAGAGCTTCATCAATGCTGACGGCCACTGTGGTGACCAGTCCGTAGCGTCGGTTTTTCTCATAGGCATAGATGCGCTCGATTTTATCAAACCGTGAGATGGAGCTGGCTATCCCCGTATTTTGTACTTTGAGATATTTCCTGAAGAGCGGTGAATCAGAAACAATCGTGCCGATATAGGTATTTTTAAAGGGATAACGGACCAGCAGCACGCCTGATTGCGTCGTTAAGCCGATGACGCCCGAGTGACCGATATTAATCTGCCCGTAGAGTGCCAGAAAATTTTCAATACCGAGCGTCACCACCACGACACCGTTAAATGCTCCGGACTGAGTTTCAAGGCGCCGACTGAGGGTGATAACCCATTTGCCATTGGTTCTGCTTACCACCGGCTCCCCAATAAAGACCTGCTGAGTTTTATTTTCCTTGTGATAGATAAAAAACTCTCTGTCCGAGCCTTTGCGTGGCCCCGTGAAACTTTCATGCAGCGCGGTGAAGATATCGCCCTGAGCGTTGTAAACAACCACATTATTAATCTGGGTAAGAAGGTTATCCTGATTATGGATCATGTGCTGAATATTGGTCGCCTGCTGCGGGGTCATGCCATAAATTTCGATTATGTCGGAAACGGTAGTAATTAACATTTCACTCTGGCGCATGATCCCTTCAGTATAAACATCCAGGGTGTGGCTAAGATTAGCGACGCTGGTATTAATTTGCTGGATTGACTGCTGTCTGGACGTGGCAATTTGGACGGCAAGCGCCAGCGAGATGATCAATGAGACAATGATGACGGTAATGGTTGTTGTGTAAAAAGTATTTTTCACATGCACGAGCTTTTCCACCTTATCACGCCTGATATCCCTGGCTGACAACTCTTGTCACTGTAACAAAGCTCAGGATAAGAGGAAAATGAATTGCACTTAAGCATACAACAGAAGCTCGTCTTTATTTTGTGTTTCACCGCCAGGCAACCCGCTCTATTCCTGATTTTTTTTACAGCGCCTGACGTTTTACAGCATCACGGCCTCCCTGGGCTTAGATAAAATGACTTTAATAAAATCGATATAGGAGACGGGTTTACCAAAATAATACCCCTGCAACAGGGTAATTTCATTACGGTTGAGATACTCCAGCTGCTCTTTCGTTTCTACACCTTCGGCCACGATACGCAATGAGAGTTTTTTCGCCAGGTCAATAACGCAGTCCAGAAGGATCGTTGAGTCCTTCTCCTCAGAAACCCGGTTAACAAAGCTTTTATCAATTTTAATATAATCTATGGCAAGCGCATTAAGACATGACAGCCCGGAATACCCCGTACCAAAATCATCCAGTGCAATGACAAAACCGGCGTTATGGAGCGCGTTGAGGTTTTCCACCAGATGAGGATTATCGATCAACGGTTCACGTTCGGTCACCTCGAGAACCAGCTTCACGGCTTTACCCTGAAACCCCTTACCGAAGAGACGACAGTCACCAAGGAAAGAAGGGGCATCAATGTGTCTGGCGCTGATGTTCACCCCGATATGGAACCCATCCGGTAGCTCCGGCAACAGCGGCTTAAGCTGTGTGACCACTTTCGCCATCAAGCCTTTGGTCAGCGGAATAATCAACCCGCTACGTTCAGCAATCGGAATAAAGACATCCGGCGGGATAAACCCAGACTTTGGATGCTTCCACCTTGCCAGGACTTCAACCCCGTATAACCCGCCGGTGTCCCCGTTCACGATCGGCTGGTAGTAAGGCACGATCTCTCCCTGCAAAATGGCCTTACGCAAATCGTCTTCAAAGGTGGTGCTTTTTCCCTTGTATCGGCGGATCAAAATGCCTACCGCCAGGGATAGCGCGAGAATCAGCAGTATCAGGCTCCAGCCCTGGTGCAGTAGCCGCGTCAGGCTAAAAAAGGCAGGCGGTTCCCAGGCCAGACTAAAGGGGAATTGCGAAGATGCCGTAAGTGAACCCGTCCACGAGGCCGCTTTCCAGCCGGTCACGTCACCGTTGCGCGTAAACATGCTTTCGCCGACAACCAACCCCAGGTCAACGCTGTTTGATGCATTCGCGATGACATCCTGCAAATGCGCATCGCTGACGCTGACGATGATGCGCCCGCCCGCGATGGGCATCTGGAAGACAAGTACCGGGTTCCCGTTCACCAGTCGATTACCGGGGAGCAGCATTAATTCTTTTTCAGGTAGCGTCTCCGGATGAACAATCAATACGCCATTCCCCGGAAGGGATGTACAGATGATTTCACCCTGCTGCTGGATCATGATGGCGCGCAGATGCGGTTTTAGCGCAGCTTCTGTCCCCAGCGCCAGCTGCCCGCTGCTGGTACACCCCTGCTCCGCAACGCGCTTCGCCGTGCTGGCCGCACTGACGGCTTCCGACAAAATGCTTTCTATTTTCTGGGTGCTTACCGTGGCGGTATGAACGTTATTCATTTTCGCCATCTGCCATAACTGCCAGTTAATAATCAGTATGCCGATCAGAAAAAGAAACAGGGCACTGAGAATAGGGATCATCACGTTGCGCACGATGTTTTCCTTAATAGAAAAAACAAGCATGGATGTTCTGGTAGAAGAGCCTGTGCTAACCCGGTATTGCTTATAACAATGAAAATAGCTTAGCTGAGAATTATCTTAAAAAACTGATGCTTTCGTATGAGTTCACCCGCCCGAATTTGCTCACCCGGCGTGACTATCAGGCTTGTGCCTTGCCAAGGCTGTGTTAAGATTTATGAATTCAGGGAGCGGACAGGATAACCGGAAAATGAAAAAGCGTATTGCCGTTGCGATCGTTTCAACGCTTCTGGTCATCCTGTCTCTTTATGCGGTCAATGCGGTTATCCTTGGTCAGCAAAAAACCAAACAGCTTGAAATATCCCGGACCCTTTTACATTATTCCGAAGACCTGTCCCAAAACGTGGCGCTGGGCCTTAAAAGCATAACGACGCAGGGCTGTGATAAAACCAGCCTTGATAGCTACAGACAAATAAAGCTTAACAACCTCTATTTCGGCGATATCGGTTTTATTGAAAAAGGAAACATTGTCTGTACCGCTTTTTGGGGTAAACTCGCGACGCCCGTTCCACTTCCCGCGGAACTGCATAAAACGCCGAGAGGTTTTCTCCTCGCGCAGTTTTCAAGAAAAGACTTTTTCACGGGCAATGCGGCCATTTATAATAATATTATTATCTTCACCTCCCGCTATGCTTACGATAAATTCACCCCGGTTACCGCAAGCTATTCTCTGAGTGCCACCACAAAGGACTTTGGCCGGATCTTTTTTTCGGCTGCCCCCGACCTGCGAGCGCGGAGCTGGCTGCACTCCACGTTGTTCAACCTGACCATTACACAGTGCAGCGCCGTGTGGGATTTATGCGTGATTGTAAAACATCACGATGCGGGACTGGCCTCGTTACCCCCGTTTATCTTGACGTTTCTCGCGATCATTCTCTACTTTATCTGGGTCGCGATAACGTTATTTGTCTTCCGTATCCATGAAGACCGTTTTTCGCTGGAACGTACGCTAATCAAAGCCGTGATAACAAATACCTTCAGCGTTAACTATCAGCCCATTATTCGCATTCGCGATCAAAAAATCGTGGGCGTGGAAGTTCTGTCGCGATGGCGCGATCAAAAACACGGAGACGTCTCGCCGGAGCTGTTTATCCCATTAATTAAGAAAATCGGGCTGTATAAAAGATATTATGGCAATGTTATCGGTAAATCGCTCTCAGAAATTGCCCCGCTGGCGATTAAGCATCAGCTGATCGTTTCAATCAACGTTGGGCGGAAAGAAATTGAAGACGGACAGTTTATTAACATTTTGCGTCGCGAGTGCTTAGTCAACAACCTTCCCCTTTCCCTGATGAAGGTCGAGCTTTCTGAGAAAGCCGTTTCCGCGGCGGATATCCTTGAGGGATTCTGCCAGGAACTAAAATCGCTTGGCGTTAAAATTTCAATCGATGATTTCGGCGTGCAAAATTCAAATCTGGCCCGGCTGTCACAGCTTGAATATGATGAAATCAAAATTGACAAATCGCTGGTGGATGGCATCAGCGAAGATTATAAGCAAAACATCTTTGTTATCTTCAGCGATGCCCTCGCGAAGTTGAATAAAACCCTTGTTTTCGAGGGCGTGGAAAATGAAACTCAGTATCGCTTTATTGCGGACAGATATCCCGACGCGCTGATCCAGGGATGGTATTTTTCAAAAGCACTCACCCGGAGCGAGCTGGCGAAGCGACTCACCGGCGTCGCCCCCTAACCTGAAGCCTGTCCTGCTCGTTTTTTTACACTCGGACGTTTCCATTTTTTCCGCCAAAACATATAGTCGTAATATTCAGACGGTAGATTCCCCTGAAGCACACTCTTATTTTGGTTAAAAACGTGAAATTATCCTTAGTTTTTCCAGCAGTACTCTTTCTTCTGATCGTTATTTTCGCGCTGCTTGTCGATAAACCCGCTTCGCCTATTCTGCGGAAAAAATGCATGTGGTCCGATAGCGTGATGCTGAGCTGTATCGCAAAGCATCACCATAACGGTTTTTGAGGCAGGCTATTCATTTCCCCACTGATTGAGGAAGTTCGCAACATCATCAATGCGACCCGCACGGATCCCGGCTTCTGCGGCCATCTCCTGCTGGGCTTCCTCGCTGATCTCCTCATTATTCGCTAAGCGGGTAAGCAGCAGCTGGAAATAGTGTGCCAGCGCGTCGCGCTCTGATTCCGCGACTTGCTCTGCGGCCTCCGTCGCGTACTCATCGGCAATATCATAATATTTCAGGGGGATATCGTTGTGCATAACAGTCTCGTCTCTGGTCAATAAAGGTAACGTCACGAGTATATCGGACGCATTATCTCAACCAAAGCATTGCTTCAGATGAGTAACGCAAGCAGCGCAGCGAGCGCGGGAATAGCCTGCACGTACAAAATTTTACGGCTGGCGGTGGCTGCGCCAAAAAGCCCGGCGATCAGCACGCAGGTCAGGAAGAAGATGGCCACCTGAATCCCGTTTTCGCCGAGCCAGAGGCTCCACAGCAGGCCCGCCGCCAGGAACCCGTTATACAGCCCCTGATTCGCCGCCAGCACGCGGGTGTCGCGTGCAAAATCAGGACGCAGATCAAAGGCCTTGTGTCCTGTTTTGGTATTCCACAGGAACATTTCCAGCACAAGAATGTAGAGATGAATAAGTGCAACGACAGTGATAAGGACAGTGGCTAACATCGGGTTGTCTCCCGCGGGCAGAGGCAAAAAAAACGGGAACCCTCAGGCCCCCGCTCTTGTTTAACCCAGAAACTGGATTACATGTTCGCGATAATCGCGTCGCCAAACTCTGAGCATTTCAGCAGCTTAGCGCCTTCCATCAGACGTTCGAAGTCATAGGTTACGGTTTTCGCGTTGATTGCGCCTTCCATACCTTTAACGATCAGGTCTGCGGCTTCGAACCATTCCATATGACGCAGCAGTACATAACTGCTATTCTACTATCTCATTGATAATTTGTGAAAAAATTATGTTTTTCTGTCGATGTATTGCCCCAACCTACCTCTTTTAAACCAATGATTTTAATAGGATTAATTTTTATTTTGGGGAATGCTATCGAATGATCGCCAGCCAGCCAGCCACCGCCTGTTTTTGCATACGACCTTGTTGGAGCACTTTACTAATTGTTAGCCAGAGCACTTTATACTGCGTTGAAACACCTACGTCGTAAATGATTATCACTCTCTGGCACCATACTCCAGCACATAGGCTTCCAGGCTGCTTTCACTGTTCACTGTTTGTCTAAGATGTTAGAATTAATACTAAGCAAACAACCAAACTCAACTCACATGACTAAACATTTTTCTGCTGCAGATGGTATCCGAGGAGTAGCTTGCCTCATTGTAATTATACTTCATAATGTTAGTAAATATCTCCCTACGATTGGTCAATATACAAAGGGCTGTGAAAAATATGGAGTGTGGATATTTTTTACACTTAGCGCATTCTTACTAAGCATCAAGCTCATGAATAAAAAACCTACATTTCCTGAGTATGCTAAATACATCATATCAAGATTCTTTAGAATCATCCCCCCATTTGTCGTAGCTGTATTTACTTATTATTATATGGGCTACATGAATTACCAAAAAATGATTGACACCATTTCCTTTAATTCTTCATATTTTCATTTCTGGACAATCCCTGTAGAATTCAAGTTTTACTTCACCCTTCCTTTGTTTTTAATATCATTCTTAGTCGCAGATAAAATTAAAGGAATTATGGGAGGGGGGGGCTTTATTATTCTTGCTTATTTTATTAGTTCAGAATGCATACCCTTACAATATCACCATTGAAAACTCCATTCAAACTCTACCATACCTTTCCGTTTTCCTTTTTGGTGTTTTTTCTGCCATCCTGCATTGCAGACATAATATAAAAGTAAGCAACGCAATGGGTGATAGCATCATACTCTTTATAATCTCAATATTATTCATAATATCTCCTGGCGTAATAGAAAACGTCTTTAGATTTCAGCCAATCGACCTTATGAATAAATACGTATTCCTTGGCATTCTATTCACTATTTTAATTTTCATTTTATGTAACACATCTGGATACTCAGCTGTTTTTTTTAGTAACAAAGCATTCAGATTTATAGGCAAATACAGTTTTTCTATTTATCTATATCATTGGCTTTTCCTTACTAATAATCAAAATATCTATGGAGGGCCAGTTGAAACTATTTTTGCAAATACTATTATGAGCATTGCGCTTGGGATGCTAATGTTTTATCTATGCGAAACACCAATGAACTATATAAGAAAGTCCATAGAGAATTTTGCATTTAAAAGAAAAGAAATTTCACCCCAAACCTGAGTGTTGAGAAAGACTGATTCATTTTTAAAGATATTCTGATAATCCCGTTGTCAGGGTATTGACCATTTCAAATGAAAGTTGTGTGGCACGAATCAGTCAATCTATCTTACCAAAACAGACAATCACTGTTGCCAGTGGCACGACCCCTGGCAACAGAGTCAGTTCCATGGATGCTAGAGGAGTTACCACGCCTTTTGTCAGAACGCTTTTACTGGCCACACTGTACATAACTAAATTTCTTATATTGCATTGATAAATTAAGAAAATATTATGTTTTTCTGTCGATTTATTGCCCCACCCACAACTTTTTACTTCAATTAAGGGCATAACAATAACTTTACCCTTGCCCCGTAAACCGGCGATCAGAAGCCACCTCTATAATGCTCTTGAATACTGTTGTTTTATGGATCTTCCCTTTTATATAAAATAATTTTGTTGAAAGTATGAACCAAGCAGCTTTATATTTCATGCCCGTACTTGAGTCTGCGAGGAATGAAAATTCAAGTGATGACGACCGCCAGCACAGATTATTCAGGTTTAT
>OKAL01000181.1_pt1 | contig 30133 bp, 29 predicted proteins | sample 1612781 | NCBI WGS metagenome assembly OKAL01 (sample SAMN04436817, study PRJEB24849) | human gut metagenome | biome: human gut; feature: NICU; material: stool | host: Homo sapiens | place: USA: Saint Louis, MO | collected 2011-05-05 | reverse complement strand
ACTCCATCCTGATCAAATTCAACCAGATCGGTTCTCTGACCGAAACTCTGGCTGCGATCAAAATGGCGAAAGACGCTGGCTACACCGCTGTCATCTCTCACCGTTCTGGCGAAACTGAAGACGCTACCATCGCTGACCTGGCTGTTGGTACCGCTGCAGGCCAGATCAAAACCGGTTCTATGAGCCGTTCTGACCGCGTTGCTAAGTACAACCAGCTGATTCGTATCGAAGAAGCTCTGGGTGAACAAGCGCCGTACAACGGTCGTAAAGAGATCAAAGGTCAGGCGTAATCCTGTTCTTTAACTCTTAACGTAAAAACCCGCTGCGGCGGGTTTTTTTATGCCTCTAAAGCAGTAGCGGTAAGGTCGCACTGGCGGTTTTCTGGCTCACATCACTGTACTTTTCATCCAGCGCAATCAGTGACGTGATGAGCAGTTCTACCAACAGCATCACTCCCACCTTGGCGTTTAGCGCACCAGCACTCAACGGACCTTCTGGTTTGGCTGCGACCAGTTGAATATCACTCAGCGAAGCCAACGGACTGCGCGGCGTATTACTTAACGCCAGTACGCGCGCGCCTTGCTTACGCGCCAGTTTAACGACATGCAGCAGATCGCGCGTGGAGCCTGAGCTGGAAATCGCCACCACGAGCGTGTCTTTGCTTAGCGTTGTGGCGTTCATGGCTGCGCGATGCATATCGCTGAACATTTGTGCGGGTTTGCCCAAGCGCAGGAGTTTGTAATGTAAATACTCCCCCAGAATGGCGCTGGCCGCTACGCCATAAATCTGTACCGACTGCGCCTGATGCAGCGCAAGAGCGGCTGCTTCAAGTAATGCTCTGTCGAGTAATTTTGCTGTGTCCTGCAGTGCTTGCACGGATTCATTGACCACATTGTCAATTTCATCCCCGCTGTGCTCTACCGGCTGTTCTTGCTGGAGATCGAGTGCCAGCGCCATTTTGAACTCGTTATAGCCCTTACACCCCAGCGTACGGCACAGCCGTGTGACGCTAGCTTCGCTGGTGTCGCTTTCACGCGCCAGTTCGGTAATCGTCAGGTAGACAACTTTTGCCGGATCGCTAAGCACAAACTCTCCCAGCTTCTGTTGTGTTCGGCTATATCCGTCAACGCTCTGGCGCAATCTCAGCAGCAGGTTTTCATTTTCTGACATGCAAAATCCTTAATGCGTTTCTCTGCTGATAGTGTGGCGGAAAGCAGGGGAGAGATGCCAGTCATTTTAAAAAAGTATGATCGGCTTCCTGGTTTTTGATGATAATTTTCATTTATAAAAATAATCATGGTAAAAATTTTCATCACTAGTCGGGGAGATGAAAAAATGATGCAAATGTTTAGCGGCGCCTCATCGGGTGCATGGTTTGAAAAAGCGCAGCGCTTCGGCAAATCCTTCATGCTGCCGATTGCGGTATTGCCCGCCGCGGGACTGTTGTTAGGGATTGGCGGCGCACTGTCGAATCCAAACACATTGACGGCTTATCCGTTTTTGGATGTCGACTGGTTGCAGGCAATCTTCACAATCATGACCAGCGCCGGTTCTATTGTGTTTGCCAATCTTTCGGTGCTGTTTGCAGTGGGTGTCGCTGTAGGACTGGCGAAAACGGATAAAGGTACCGCCGGGCTGGCGGCATTGCTGGCATTTTTGGTGATGAATGCCACTATCAATGCCTTATTGACCCTCAACGGGACACTGGCGCACGAGAACCCGGGTGCCGTTGGCCAGGGGATGACGCTGGGTATTCAGACGCTGGAAACGGGCGTGTTTGGTGGGGTGGTTATTGGTCTTGTCACCTGCGCGCTGCATAGCCGTTTCAATAAAGTCTCACTACCTCAGTTCCTTGGTTTCTTCAGCGGTTCGCGCTTTGTACCGATTATTAGCTCCCTTGCCGCGATTGTTGTGGGGGCTGTCATGACAGTGGTTTGGCCGCATTTCCAGAAACTCATTTTTGGGCTGGGTGGTCTGGTGGATGCGACGGGTTATCTGGGGACACTGTTGTACGGCTTCATCCTGCGTATGCTTGGCCCACTGGGTTTACACCATATCTTTTATTTGCCGTTCTGGACGACGGCGCTTGGCGGTAGCGAAATCGTCAACGGCCAGTTGGTTGAAGGTACGCAGCGGATTTTCTTTGCCCAACTTGCCGATCCGAATACGCAGCAGTTCTATGCGGGCACCTCGCGCTTTATGTCCGGGCGATTCATTACCATGATGTTTGGCCTGCTTGGCGCATGCCTGGCGATGTACCACACTGCCAAGCCGGAGAACAGAAAGCTTGTCGCCGGCCTGCTGTTGTCGGCAGCCCTGACCTCTTTCCTGACGGGGATCACTGAGCCTATCGAGTTCTCCTTCCTCTTTGTGGCTCCCGTGTTATATGTCATTCACGCCTTCTTCGATGGCCTGGCGTTTATGATGGCTCATATTTTACATATCACTATTGGGCAAACTTTTTCGGGTGGGCTTATCGATTTCCTCCTCTTCGGCGTCTTACAAGGGGAAGCTAAAACCAACTGGATGTACGTTCCCATGGTGGGGATACCGTGGTTCTTCCTTTACTACTTTACCTTCCGCTATTTGATTAACCGCTTTGGCTGGCTGACACCTGGGCGTGAAAACGTAACCCCAATTGAATCCGGTCTGCCTCAAAGTGAACGCGCAGCGGCAGTCATCTCTGGGCTGGGAGGCAAAGAGAATCTGGAAGAGGTGGACTGTTGCGCCACACGCTTACGCGTGACGGTGAAAGAGAGCAGCAAGGTAGATGAAGCGGCGCTGAAAGCGACCGGAGCACGTGGCGTTATTATTCGCGGTAAAGGTGTTCAGGTGATTTATGGCCCGCATGTCACCATCATTAAAAACGAAGTCGAAGAGATCTTATCGTAATGAAAACTGTACTGGATTGCCTGAAAGGTAAATTAATCGTCTCCTGTCAGGCGCTGGAAAATGAGCCTCTGCACAGTCCATTTATTATGTCGCGTATGGCGTTGGCGGCAGCACAGGGCGGTGCGGTAGGTATCCGTGCGAACAGCGTGGTGGATATTCGCGCTATCAAAGAGATCGTCTCACTGCCGGTGATTGGGATTATCAAGCGCGATTATCCGGGTAGTGATGTGTTTATCACGGCCACCCTGCAGGAAGTGGATGAGTTGATGACCGTTGAGCCGGAAATTATTGCTCTGGACGCGACAGCGCGCCCGCGCCCTGGTGGGCAAACGCTGGAAGAACTGGTCGCACAGGTCCGCGCTCGCTACCCGTCCGTACTGCTGATGGCGGATATCGCCACTGTAGACGAGGCGGTGACCGCCGAGCGTCTGGGGTTTGACTGCGTGGGCACTACGCTCTACGGCTATACCGCTGACACTGTCGGGCATGTGCTGGCGGAAAACGACTGCAGTTTTTTACGTGAGGTGTTGGCTGCGGTCAGCATACCGGTCGTGGCGGAAGGAAACGTCGATACCCCGGAACGTGCTGCACGTTGCCTGGCATTAGGTGCCCATACCGTGGTGGTTGGAGGGGCTATCACGCGTCCGCAGCAGATTACGGCACGCTTTGCCGCGGCGATCGCCGCGTAAAGCATCGATGGGGCATGATACTTTGGCGGGGATCTGCGATAATTATCGTTTATCCCCATATTGAGAGCGCTATGCAGTACCCGATTAACGAGATGTTCCAGACCCTGCAAGGTGAGGGTTACTTTACCGGCGTCCCCGCCATTTTTATTCGTTTACAGGGATGCCCGGTTGGCTGTGCCTGGTGCGATACCAAACACACCTGGGATAAGCTTGAGGATCGGGAAGTTTCCCTGTACAGCATCCTGGCTAAGACCAAAGAGAGCGATAAATGGGGCGCGGCGAGCAGCGAGGATCTGCTGGCGGTCATTGTGCGTCAGGGCTATACCGCCCGTCACGTGGTGATAACCGGTGGCGAGCCCTGCATTCATGACCTGATGCCGCTGACAGACCTGCTGGAAAAGAACGGCTTTAGCTGCCAGATTGAAACCAGCGGTACCCACGAAGTGCGCTGTACGCCGAATACCTGGGTGACCGTATCGCCGAAGGTGAATATGCGCGGCGGTTATGATGTGCTGTCGCAGGCGCTGGAGCGTGCGAATGAAATCAAACATCCGGTTGGTCGCGTTCGCGATATTGAAGCGCTGGATGAACTGCTGGCTACGTTGAGCGACGACAAACCGCGTATCATAGCCTTACAGCCAATCAGCCAGAAAGACGATGCCACGCGTTTGTGTATTGATACCTGTATCGCGCGTAACTGGCGTCTGTCGATGCAGACCCATAAATATCTGAATATTGCCTGATGATAATGGGTTTATCGGCCTGCATTGAGTGCTACATGCAGGCCGGACAACCTTATGCGTTAGACCAGCTCTGAATCGAATTAACGTTATCCAGGCCGCCATGCAACACTTCATACGACTTTTTCAGGATCACATCGGTGTGCTGGGTTAAATCGCGGAAAATCCCTTTGTTCAGCGCGTCATAGCCTCTGGCGTTGCTTTCTATTGGTGTGAATACATCTTTCACCCGCACCATTTTTTCTATCGCGGTCTCATAGTTCGGATAGAGACCAAGCCCTACCGCCGTGTTAATGGCCGCGCCCAGGCTGGCGCAACCGTTAATGGCATTCCGTCTTGCTGGAAGATTGAACACGTCGGCAAAAATTTGCATGAATAGATCGCTGTTTGAACCGCCGCCCGTAATGATCACTTGTTTAGCGAAGTGGTTCATTTCGTTACACATATTGTCGTAATTGTTTTTCAGCGTCAGCGCAACGCTCTCCAGAATAGAGCGGTAAATCCAGGCGTAGTCCATGCTGGAGTCAAAGCCAATCATGATCCCACGTTTGAACGGTTCCCACGGGTTGGTCAGCCAGTCCAGGACGGTCATCAGGCCATTACAACCGGGTGGTACGCTGGCCGCTTTCTTATTCAGCAAATCTTCCGGCGACAGATCCTGCGCTTTCGCATCCTGGATTAGTGATTCCCCCAACATGTCCCGCAGCCAACTGACCGTCCACATCCCTTTGCGAATGCCATAGCCTTCGTATAGCAACGTTTGCGGAATCGAAGACATAATTGGCCAATAAGCGACGGGATCTTTGGGCAGGGCTTTGCCGTTCATCATCAGGGCGATATAGGTGCCTAATGAGATAACCGCGGTTTCGTCGTCCAGCAATCCTGCGCCCAGGGCCTCTACCGGTTTGTCGCTGGTGGTGCAAACCACCGGTAATCCGGCAGGGAAGCTGGTCGCCTTCGCGGCAGCGTCGGTCAAGTGCCCGATCACGGTTCCCGGCATCTGCACCTCGAACAGCATCCTGCGCGGGATATTGAATTTCTTCACCACCTCCGGGTCGTCGCTCCATGTCCAGGTTTTGTAATCCACCGGCCACTGACCAAAGTAGTTGGCGATATTGTCTTTAAATTCACCGGTTAAGCGATGTGACAAATAACCTGAAAATGAGGTGACGTAAGCCACATCAGGATTGGCGTGCTCATAGGGGCGGGTGACGCGCGCGTCCTGCCAGCTGATCAATGGCGCAGCGGGCGTGCCGTCTGCTTTGAGCAATGCGCGACAGCAGCGAATGGAGCCCAGACCAATCCCGACAATGTCTTTTGGATCTCCCGCGAACTGGCTCATTAAGTCTTTGCCAGCAAAACACAATGAAGCCCATAAATCGTCGTCCGGATGCTCTGCCGTATCGGCATCGGGAGTAAACATCGGTTGCAGGAGACCTTTTCCTTCACACACCACGTTACCTTCCAGATCGTACATCACAACCTTGGTACTCTGACTTCCGCCATCAATTCCAATGATGTATTTCTTTGACATTGTCATTCTCCTTTAATTTTCCATCTTCACTCGCCGGAGGTTTCTGCGGCCAGTGAGGTTATCTTTTCCGGTTCGGCGTTGTTGGTGCGAATTTTGCGAAACAATAAGAACGTGAAGAGGATGACCATGCACAGCGCCGCCAGTCCCATCAGCCACATATTGCGATAGGCTTGTGCCGCCGGGAGCGTATCCTGCCAGTGGCCGACAATCGGATAGACGAACACGTCGGGCAGAAAACCGATCACCGAGCAGATCCCTACGGTGGTTCCCATGATGTAAGAAGGGGTTCTGGCCTCGCCGGGACAGGCCCAGTAAAGCCCGCGCGAGGCGTAGCAGGTGAAGCCCAGCAGCAGAATCAGGCCGATCCCCATAACCACGGACTGCGGATTTGAGTTCGTCACCAGCAGGGCAATCAGCGCAGCGGCGCCGACAATTGAAAGCAGTTGCACCACGCGCGTTGGCGACTTAATTTTGCTGTAGGTGGTGATGATGCCGCCCAGCGGCCCACAGATAGCCCGGAAGATCTTGTTGATGACGATCCCCATGTAGCTCGCCGCGACCAGCGACATGCCGTACATTTCAGTCAGATAGTTGGTGGAGTAGCTGAGAATGGCGTAGATCGTAAAGACGCCAAAAATAACCATGCTGCAATACCAGGTGGTGCTGATACGCAGCACGGCGATGATATCTTTGAGCTGAAACGGCTGCTTATCCTCTTTCGCACCGTGGCTGCGGCTGTTGCCATCGTTCACGAAGAACCAGCACAAAATTCCCAACAGGATGTAAACCACGCTATAAATCAGGATCACGGCCTTCAGGCTGTTGCTGTCATCCGGTGCGAAGCGAGAAAAGACCCACATGGTAAATACCGCCAACGACATGACGCCGACGCCGCGCAGGCCTTCCATCCAGCCCATGATTTTCCCTTGTTCACTGTGATCCCCCAGCAGCGAGGCGGCTTTAATTGATACCGACCACAGCATCAGGATTGTCGTGATGGCAAAGGCGACCTGAATACAGAGCATGACCCACAACGGTGGATAGGTCATCATCAGCAGACCGAGCAAGCCGGTAATTATCATGGCTGAGGTAATCATTTTTCGATGGGAGAATTTATCGGCAATAACCCCGCTGGGTGCATACAGAATAATAGCGGCAACGCCAAAGGTACTCATTATTAATCCAATTTCGGTATTGCTAAATCCCATGAATTTTGCCATGGGAATTTGATAGATATAACGTAAATAGGCTAAATCAAAACTAACGCCACCACTGAAACTAATAATGGCGAGTGTTATCCAACGGCGATATGAGGATTGTTGCATATCGGGCTCTCATTTTATGCAGACAAAAAAAAGAGAAAAGTAAACCGCCCTTTCAGGTGGATTACTTTTCTCAGGTCTCTAGTAATTGCGCTTAGAAATAACATGGAAGTGTGGGTTATAGTGTGAGAATAATCACGCTTCTTGTTTTTAGTCATCAATACAGAATGAACAAAGCATCTGTGATTTTGATCACGTTAGATATTTTCTCGTTATGCTAAAAATTCATTCCAGTTACCAGAGATAATGAGAAAGGTGACTTCCCTCTAGCGGGGGAAGTTGCCTTTCTTTTTTTTTGCCTAAAGGAATTTGGAGCCAGCTATGTCAATCGAATCTCTCAATGCATTCTCAATGAATTTTTTCTCCCTGAAAGGGAAAACGGCGATCGTAACGGGCGGCAACAGCGGTCTGGGTCAGGCTTTTGCGATGGCGCTGGCGAAAGCCGGGGCGAATCTGTTTATCCCAAGTTTTGTAAAAGATAACGGCGAAACGAAGGAAATTATTGAAAAACAGGGTGTTGAAGTCGAGTTTATACAGGTGGATATCACCGAAAAAGGGGCACCGCAGAAGATTATCGCCGCCTGCTGCGAGCGTTTTGGCACCGTTGATATTCTGGTGAACAACGCCGGAATTTGTAAGCTGAATAAGGTACTGGACTTTGGTCGTGCGGACTGGGATCCGATGATTGACGTCAACCTGACGGCGGCGTTTGAACTGAGCTACGAAGCGGCAAAAATTATGATTCCGCAAAACAGCGGTAAAATTATAAATATCTGTTCTTTGTTCTCTTATCTTGGCGGACAGTGGTCTCCGGCTTATTCAGCGACAAAACATGCGCTTGCCGGTTTTACCAAGGCGTATTGCGATGAATTGGGGCAATATAATATTCAGGTTAACGGTATCGCACCGGGATATTATGCAACGGATATTACGCTGGCTACGCGCAGCAATCCGGAAACGAATCAGCGCGTATTGGATCATATCCCAGCTAATCGTTGGGGCGATACCCAGGATTTAATGGGGGCTGCGATATTCCTTGCCAGTCAGGCTTCTAATTATGTTAACGGTCATTTACTGGTCGTCGATGGCGGTTATTTAGTTCGCTAATATCTACCTATAGTTTCTGTATTATTAATTGTTCTGCTAATTATCAGGAAGGAATAGCTATGCCTTTATCTCGCGAAGCGATTGTTGACCAGTTAAAAGAAATTGTTGGGTCCGAACGCGTAATTACCGATGAAACGGTATTAAAGAAAAACAGTATTGACCGCTTTCGTAAATATGCCGACATTCACGGTATTTATACACTACCCATTCCGGCGGCAGTGGTAAAACTCGGTTCGACAGAGCAGGTTTCCCGCGTTCTGGCGTTTATGAATCAGCATAAAATCAATGGAGTTCCGCGTACCGGCGCATCCGCGACGGAAGGGGGGCTGGAAACGGTGGTTAAAGACTCCGTGGTGCTGGACGGGGCAGGGATGAACCAGATCCTGAGCATTGATATTGAAAACATGCAGGCGACCGCTCAATGCGGCGTGCCGCTTGAGATTCTGGAAAATGCATTGCGCGAAAAAGGATATACCACCGGGCACTCGCCGCAGTCTAAGCCGCTGGCGCAGATGGGCGGCCTGGTTGCAACCCGCAGCATCGGGCAATTCTCCACTCTTTACGGTGCCATTGAAGATATGGTCGTGGGGCTGGAGGCGGTGCTGCCGGACGGCACGGTAACCCGCATCAAGAACGTGCCACGCCGGGCTGCCGGGCCGGACATTCGCCACATCATCATTGGGAACGAAGGCGCGCTGTGCTATATCACTGAAGTGACGGTGAAAATCTTCAAGTTCACGCCGGAAAATAACCTTTTTTACGGCTACATTCTGGACGATATGAAAATCGGTTTCGATATCCTGCGTGAAGTGATGGTGGAAGGCTACCGTCCTTCGATTGCACGCCTGTATGACGCCGAGGATGGCACCCAGCACTTTACTCATTTTGCTGACGGGAAATGCGTGTTGATCTTCATGGCTGAGGGCAATCCGCGAATGGCGCAAGCCACTGGCGAGGGCATTGCGGAGATCGTCGCGCGTTATCCACAGTGTAAGCGTGTGGACAGCAAGCTGATTGAGAACTGGTTTAACCATCTGAACTGGGGCCCGGAAAAAGTGGCTGCTGAACGCGTACAGATCCTGAAAACCGGCAATATGGGCTTTACGACGGAAGTTTCCGGCAGCTGGAGCTGCATCCATCAAATTTACGAAAACGTGATCCATCGTATTCGTACTGAATTCCCACACGCGGATGACATCACCATGCTGGGCGGTCACTCTTCCCATAGTTATATCAACGGTACCAACATGTACTTTGTGTATGACTACAACGTGGTGGACTGCAAGCCGGAAGAGGAGATTGATAAGTACCACAACCCGCTTAACAAGATTATTTGCGAAGAGACGATCCGTCTTGGCGGCTCAATGGTACATCACCACGGCATTGGTAAGCACCGCGTTCACTGGAGCAAGCTGGAACATGGCAGCGCGTGGCCGCTGCTGGAAGGTCTGAAACGTCAGTTTGATCCAAACGGCATTATGAACACGGGAACGATCTACCCGATTGAGAAATAAACATCAGCTGGCTTCCTGATCGGGAAGCCACAATTTTACCGGACAGGGGTAGAAATGAACACTTCACCGGTGCGAATGGACGATTTACCGCTTAACGGTTTTCACTGTCGTATTGCCGCCTTGACCTTTGGTGCTCACCTTACCGACGGCTATGTTCTTGGTGTTGTCGGCTATGCCATTATTCAGTTAACACCTGCCATGCAGCTCACGCCGTTTATGACCGGGATGATTGGCGGCTCGGCGCTGCTCGGGTTGTTTCTCGGTAGTCTGGTGTTGGGCTGGATTTCAGACCACATTGGTCGACAGAAGATCTTCACTTTCAGCTTTGTGCTGATCACCATCGCCTCTTTTTTACAGCTTTTCGCCACTTCGCCAGAGCAGCTCATTGTGTTACGTATTCTGATTGGGATTGGGCTGGGAGGCGATTATTCCGTAGGGCACACTCTGTTGGCCGAATTTTCTCCACGACGACACCGGGGAGTGTTGCTGGGGGCTTTTAGCGTGGTATGGACCATCGGCTATGTGCTGGCAAGCCTGGCGGGGCACTATTTTATTACCGAAAGCCCGGATGCCTGGCGCTGGCTGCTGGCGTCGGCGGCGCTTCCCGCACTATTGATTACCCTGCTTCGCTGGGGGACGCCGGAATCGCCTCGCTGGCTGCTGCGCCAGGGGCGTTTCGCGGAAGCCCACGCTATTGTTCACCGATATTTTGGGGCGCACGTATTGCTCGGCGACGAGGTTTCTGCGGCGTCCGGGAAACATATCAAAACGCTCTTTTCCCCCCTCTACTGGCGGCGAACCGCGTTTAACAGCGTGTTTTTTGTTTGTCTGGTGATCCCGTGGTTTGTTATCTACACCTGGCTGCCTACCATTGCCGGGACCCTCGGCCTGGAGGATGCGCTCACCGCCAGCCTGCTGCTGAATGCGTTGTTAATCGTTGGCGCACTGCTGGGGCTGGTATTAACACATCTGCTGGCGCACCGCCGGTTTCTGCTTGGGAGTTTTTTTCTGTTGGCTGCCACGCTGGTGGTGATGGCTTTTCTGCCGTCCGGTAGCTCGTTAACTTTGCTGCTTTTTGTCCTGTTCAGCACCACAATTTCTGCGGTCAGTAATCTGGTAGGGATCCTGCCTGCTGAAAGCTTCCCGACGGATATCCGCTCGCTGGGCGTGGGTTTTGCGACGTCGATGAGCAGACTTGGCGCGGCAATCAGCACCGGCCTGCTGCCCTGGACGCTGGCGCAATGGGGGATGCAGGTCACGTTGCTGCTGCTGGCTGGCGTGCTCCTCATTGGATTTGTGGTGACCTGGCTATGGGCACCGGAAACGAAGGCATTGCCGTTGGTGGCGGCCGGAAGCGTGGAGAAAAGACAGGGAGGAGCAAATGAACATTCTGTTCGCGTTTAAGGCCGAACCAGACTCCGGCATGTTGGCGGAAAAAGACTGGCTGGCGGCGACGGAAGATACCCGTGGCCCGGACACCGCGCTGCTGCGCTGTTCTCCTGGTGCCGATGAGCAGGCGGCTGCGGCATTACTGCTGGCGCAACGTCGTGAAGGTTGTGATATGACGTTAACCGCGCTAAGCATTAGCGATGAGCGTGCTATTCATTGGTTGCGCTATTTTGCCGCGCTGGGTTTTGATAAGCCGGTGTTGCTGGAAACGACGGCGGATCTGCGCTTTGCGCCGGAATTCATTGCCCGGCAAATAACTGACTGGCAGCGTCATCACGGCGCGGATTTGATTATCACTGGCTGTCAGAGTAGCGAAGGGCAGAACGGGCAAACGCCATTTTTGATGGCTGAAATGTTGGCCTGGCCCTGCTTTACCCAGGTGGAGCGTTTTACGCTGACGCCGCCTTTTGTTGTTGTCGAACAGCGAACGACAACCGGGTTACGCCGCTGCCGGGTGCGGCTTCCGGCAGTGATTGCCGTCAGGCAATGTGGTGAAGTTGCGCTTCCCGTCCCCGGAATGCGTCAGCGTCTGGCGGCGGCAAAAGCGGCAATTTTACGTCAGCCAGCGTCCAGTGATGAAACTCCGAACGTGCAATGTCAGAAGCTGGCGCGACCGGCGCAGCGGCGCAGCGCCACGCTTATCGACGGCGCGACGGCGCAGGAAAAAGCGCGGATATTGTGGAATGATTATTTGCGCCAGAGGATGCAGCCATGAAGATCGTTGTGATTACGGAATCGGGTGAATGCGCTGCACTGGCAGGCTGGATTGCAGAAAACGCGCTTAATGCAGCAGAACTGGAACGCTGGACTCTAGACCCGATGCCGGACGTGGCGGAGCAGGTGCTGGACGCGCTGGCGACGCAGTGGTTGCTGACGCCAGCCGACATCCTGATTTTTCCGGCGGGTGCGCTGGGGGATGAGCTTGCGACGCGGCTGGCCTGGCGTCTGCACGGCGGCAGCGTTTGCCAGGTGCAGACGCTGGATGCGCAACAGGGGCTGGTGACGAAATCCCACTGGGGGAATGCGCTGACGGCCCGGCTACAAATCACCGCGCGTCCCTTGTGCCTTTCACTGGCGCGACAACCGGAAACGAGCGCGTCGGGCAACGCGCTGCCAGCGATGGTGGAGCGCCGGATTGCCTCCACCACACCTCCGGGCTGGCTGGATAGCGTAGAAAGCATCGACCGTGTTACAGCTCATCCTTTGTTGCAGGCCGGGCGTGTGCTGGTGGTAGGGCAGGGAAGAAGTGACGCCGATGCCGAAAAAATTACCGCTCTTGGTAAGGAGTTTGGTGCCGAAGTGGGATACAGCCGTGCACGGGTGATGAACGGTGGTTTTGACGCTGAGCGCGTGATTGGGATATCGGGGCATCTGCTTGCGCCGGATGTCTGCATTGTCGCGGGGGCATCCGGCGCGGCGGCGCTAATGGCCGGGGTTCGTCAGAGCCGGTTTGTGGTGGCGATAAACAGTGACGCCAGAGCGCCGGTCTTTTCACAGGCGGATGTCGGGATTGTGGATGACTGGCTGCCGGTGCTGGAGGCGTTGGCAGCCATCGCAGAAAATTAATTCAGGGGGATGCCGGGTCAGGTGTTTACACCGCTATCCGGCGGCTCGGGTTAATGCAGCTTTTTCGCTAACGTCCAGACGTCGGTGTTGGTAGTTGAAAGCGCCGCCACACCGGCTTTCATCGCATTGCGGGCGTCCTCTTCATCGCAAACCAGACCACCGGCAATCAACGGCTGGCGTATTTTTTCCGTCACCCACCCCAGCACTTTCGGCATACAGCCCGGTAGTATCTCAATACAGTCCGGGTTCGACTGTGCGACCTGCTTATCAATGTTGTGAAAAGAGATAGAGTCGACGATAAACAGGCGATGAATACAGAAAAAGCCCTCCGCCCGCGCGGCTTTCAGCATCGACGCTTTGGTACTGATGATGCCGTCGGCCTCAGTGACCAGCTTCAGAAACTGGATCACCACCTCTTTATTGGACGCGCCCTCCAGCAGATCAACGTGGATAAATGCGTACTTACCGGCATTTTTAATTTTCTTTACGATATGGCTGATGGTGCAGATATTACCGTATAGCACAGAAATGAACTGGCACTCGGAATCAATGGCTAATTGCAGACTGGCGTTGTCTTTCACCGCGGCAATAACCGGATTCTGGCGAAGCAGGTGTAACAGAGGCATAAATTATCCTATTAAATTATCCAAATCGGTAAGTGATGCCAAAGCCGGACGCGGGGTAGCGCCATTGTTGCAGCGTTTTTTCATCACACAGCAGTCGACAGGTACCACACTCCAGGCAGCCGCGAAAGTTGACCCGTAGCTCACCTTCCGCCGTAAGAGAAAACAGTCCGGCGGGGCAGGATGCGATCAGCCGTTGTGCCGTTTCGCTGTCAACAACGGTCGCAGGAACGATATGTGAAATGTCGGCGGGACGCCAGACGTTACGGGCTACAGACATCGTAAGCTCCTGATGATATCGCCTGCCAGATGACGCAGGCCGTGACGACGAAACTGACGCCAGACAATCTGGCGCAGCGGGGCTACCGGGCGGTCGCCCTGATGCCAGATTTCACGGGAAATAGCCTCCATCAACATGGGCCATTGGCGATACCATCCGGGGCGCTGGAGCAACGCCGGAACATCCCGGTAACGTTGCAGAACGTCCCACAGCAGGCTGTGCTGGATGTCGTGGTGATAAGCCGGAAACAGATTTTGCGGCTCGCGTTTCCGGCAGGCGTTAATCAATGTTTGCGCCGCAGCCTGAGCACCAATGAGCGCCATATCCATGCCGCGAACGGAGAAACCAGTATTCACACAACTGCGCAGCGCATCACCCACCAGCAGCCAGCCGTCTCCGGCGTACTGTACGGGCAGGCTGTGCAGGCCGCCTTCTGGTACCAGATGTGCGCCATATTCCAGCGTTTCGCTGCCTCTGAGCAGCGGATGTAACGCCGGATGCGTCTTGAGCCGCTCCAGCAGTTCAGCCGCCGGGACATCGCTCTGTGCCAAAGAGGAGAGCGGACAAACCACGCCCAGAGAGAGCGTATCTTGATTGGTATAGAGAAACGCGCCGCCGGGAAGCTCGCCACAAATATTGCCACTAAACAGCATTGCCGCGCCTTCGTCATTGGATAAGCGGAAACGTTCCTCAAGTAACGATTTATCCAGCGCCAAAGTCTCTTTAATGCCTAATGCCATTGCGGTTGTCGAGGGACGCGGCAGGAATCCGTAGCGCTCGGCCAGCACGCTGTTTGCCCCTTCCGCCAGTACCACATAACGGGCGCGCAGCGTCTCGTTATCGGCAATGACGCCGCAGGCTCTGCCCTCTTCGATATGGAGCGCCTCAACTGTCACACCGCTGATAAACTGTACGCCTTCGGCCTCGGCCTGGGCGACAAACCACGGGTCGAAGCGGGCGCGCAGCAGGCTCCATGAGTCTCCCTCCGGTTGCAGGCTGGAGTACGTCGTTGCGCCATCGCGAGTCAACAGCGAGAGATTTTCCTGGGTAATTCGGCGTTCAAGTGGGGCTGAATGTTGGAAGTGGGGAAGAAGTTCACCGAGCGCGTGAGTATACAGACGCCCGCCTGAAAGGTTTTTACTGCCGGGAAGCTCGCCGCGTTCAATAAGCAAAACTGACAGTCCTGCTCGCACGCAGCGTAAAGCACAAGCGGTGCCCGCTATCCCTGCACCGATAATAATAATATCGAAATCGTCAGACATGTTGTGCTCCAGATATCCAGAGCACATAACCCTAACAGAGTGTTAGTTAAGTAAAATTGACCGTTGCCACAGACGATACAATCATTCCCCGCGATACACGCAGCCTGCTGTGCAGGTCTCTTTCACCATTACGGCACTCAGCAGAGGGACAACCGGTTTAACCTGATCCCAAATCCATTTGGCCAGTACTTCACTGGTTGGGTTTTCTAAGCCAGGAATATCGTTCAGATAGTAGTGATCGAGTCTGTTGTAAGTTGGCTTAAACGCGGCTTTTAACTCAGAAAAATCCATGATCCAACCGGTATGCGGATCGACTTCACCGGTAATTTCAAGACGCACCATAAATGAGTGACCATGCAGGCGGCCACACTTATGCCCTTCCGGTACATGCGGCAGGCGGTGAGCGGCTTCGAAGGTGAAATCTTTAAACAAGGTGGTGGACATTTTTTACTCTCAAGAATGCGAAAAACCGCCGTAGGGTACCGTAAAGAGCGAATTTTATCATTAGTTAAAAGGGCGCTGAGTATCAGAACGACCTATTCATGATGGTAATATTTAATAATTATTGATATATCATATGGTTATCCAATCTGTTTTGCTGTTAATAACTATAACTAAAACAGGTTAGTTCATTTGGTTATTTGTTATTTCTATCCCTTCTTTAATTGTTACTATCCCCGCCGTTAACCTTATCTTCAGTTTGGGTTTTATTGCTGAAATCCGCTTTGCTTACTGGAACATGACAACGCATGACGACACAGGCCCCACCTTCCGCTCTGCTACCGCTAAACCCGGAGCAACTGGCACGCCTTCAGGCGGCCACGACCGATTTCACTCCCGCACAGCTTGCGTGGGTTTCTGGCTATTTTTGGGGCGTGCTGAATCAGCAGCCAGGCAGCAATGCGGCGACTCCTGCGCCTGCTGCTGAAATGCCTGGCATTACGCTTATCTCCGCCTCGCAAACCGGTAATGCGCGTCGTGTGGCGGAAGCCCTGCGCGATGATCTGATCGCTGCAAAGCTCAACGTCACTCTCACCAATGCTGGCGACTATAAATTCAAACAAATCGCCAATGAGAAATTGCTGATCGTAGTGGCGTCGACGCAAGGGGAAGGTGAACCGGCGGAAGAAGCCGTAGCGTTGCATAAATTCCTGTTCTCGAAAAAAGCGCCGAAGCTTGATAACACCGCTTTTGCCGTGTTTGGTCTTGGTGACACTTCTTACGAGTTTTTCTGTCAGTCAGGAAAAGACTTCGATGCAAAACTGGCTGAGCTGGGCGGTGAACGCTTGCTTGACCGCGTGGATGCCGACGTCGAATACCAGGGCGCGGCAGCCGAATGGCGTGCCCGTCTGGTTGATGTCCTGAAAGCGCGTGCCCCTGCGGCATCGTCTGTGCAAGTTGCTGCGAGCGGTGCGGTAAACGAAGTACACACCAGCCCGTACACCAAAGAAGCGCCGCTGACGGCGTCGCTTGCGGTGAATCAGAAAATCACCGGTCGCGACTCGGAAAAAGATGTACGCCATATTGAAATCGATCTCGGCGATTCCGGCCTGCGCTACCAGCCGGGCGATGCCTTAGGAGTCTGGTATCAGAACGATCCTGAGCTGGTCAAAGAGCTGGTTGAATTGCTGTGGCTGAAAGGAGATGAGCCGGTCACGGTTGACGGCAAAACCCTGTCGCTCACCGAAGCGCTGCAGTGGCATTTCGAGCTGACGGTTAACACCGGCAATATCGTCGAGAACTATGCCACTTTAACCCGTAGCGACTCTCTGCTGCCGCTGGTGGGCGACAAAGCGCAATTGCAGCATTATGCCGCAACCACGCCAATCGTCGATATGGTGCGCTTCTCCCCGGCGCAACTGGACGCCCAAACGTTGGTTGATCTTCTGCGCCCGCTGACGCCGCGTTTGTATTCTATTGCCTCTTCCCAGGCGGAAGTGGAAAGTGAAGTGCACGTCACCGTGGGTGTGGTGCGTTATGACATTGAAGGTCGTGCCCGTGCTGGCGGTGCGTCCAGTTTCCTCGCCGATCGCGTGGAAGAAGAGGGCGAAGTGCGCGTGTTCATCGAACACAACGATAACTTCCGCCTGCCGGCTAACCCGCAGACACCGGTGATTATGATTGGACCAGGCACGGGGATTGCGCCGTTCCGTGCATTCATGCAGCAGCGTGCGGCTGACGGAGCCGAAGGCAAAAACTGGCTGTTTTTTGGCAACCCACACTTTACCGAAGATTTCCTGTACCAGGTGGAATGGCAGCGTTACGTCAAAGAGGGCGTACTGAGCCGCATCGATCTCGCCTGGTCGCGCGATCAAAAAGAAAAAGTCTACGTACAAGATAAACTGCGCCAACAAGGTGCGGAACTGTGGCGCTGGATAAACGACGGTGCCCACATTTATGTCTGCGGCGACGCTAATCGCATGGCGAAAGACGTTGAGCAGGCTTTGTTGGAAGTGATTGCCGAATTCGGTGCTATGGATATCGAAGCGGCGGATGAATTTTTAAGTGAGCTGCGCATTGAGCGCCGTTATCAGCGAGATGTCTACTAATGAGCGAAAAATACCCAGGACCATTGGTGGTCGAAGGCAAGCTGTCCGACGCTGAGCGTATGAAGCTGGAAAGCAACTATCTGCGCGGTACGATTGCCGAAGATTTAAACGACGGCCTGACCGGCGGCTTCAAAGGCGATAACTTCCTGCTGATCCGTTTTCACGGTATGTACCAGCAGGATGACCGCGATATCCGCGCCGAACGAGCCGAGCAAAAGCTGGAGCCGCGTCACGCGATGCTGCTGCGCTGCCGTCTGCCGGGTGGGGTGATCACCACCAAACAGTGGCAGGCGATCGACACGTTCGCCCATGACAACACGATTTATGGCAGCATTCGTCTGACCAACCGTCAGACCTTCCAGTTTCACGGCATTCTGAAGAAGAACGTTAAGCCGGTACACCAGATGCTGCATTCGGTCGGGCTGGACGCGCTGGCGACCGCCAACGACATGAACCGTAACGTTCTGTGTACCTCTAACCCGTACGAGTCCGAGCTGCACGCCCAAGCCTATGAATGGGCGAAGAAGATCTCCGAACATCTGCTGCCGCGTACTCGCGCCTATGCAGAAATTTGGCTGGATCAGGAGAAGGTAGCGACCACCGACGAAGAGCCGATCCTCGGTCAAACCTATCTGCCGCGTAAGTTTAAAACCACGGTCGTAATCCCGCCGCAGAACGACATCGATCTGCACGCCAACGATATGAACTTCGTGGCGATTGCCGAAAACGGCAAGCTGGTGGGCTTTAACCTGCTGGTCGGCGGTGGTTTGTCGATTGAGCACGGCAATAAGAAAACCTACGCCCGCACCGCGAGCGAGTTCGGCTATCTGCCGCTGGAGCACACCCTGGCGGTAGCAGAAGCTGTGGTGACAACGCAGCGCGACTGGGGTAACCGTACCGATCGTAAAAACGCCAAAACTAAATACACGCTTGAACGCGTTGGTATCGACACGTTCAAAGAAGAAGTGGAGCGTCGCGCGGGCATCAAATTTGAGCCGATCCGCCCGTACGAGTTCACCGGTCGCGGCGATCGTATTGGATGGGTAAAAGGGATCGACAATAACTGGCACCTGACGCTGTTTATTGAAAACGGCCGTATCCTGGATTATCCGGGCCGTCCGCTGAAAACCGGCCTGCTGGAGATCGCGAAGATCCACAAAGGGGATTTCCGCATCACCGCCAACCAGAACCTGATCATTGCTGGTGTGCCGGAAAGCCAAAAAGCGAAGATCGAGAAGCTGGCGCGCGATCACGGATTGATGAATGCGGTGAAGCCGCAGCGTGAAAACTCGATGGCCTGCGTGTCGTTCCCGACCTGTCCGCTGGCGATGGCGGAGGCCGAACGTTTCCTGCCATCGTTCACTGATAAAGTGGAAGCTATTCTCGAAAAACACGGTATTCCTGACGAGCATATCGTGATGCGCGTTACAGGTTGCCCGAACGGCTGCGGCCGCGCGATGCTGGCGGAATTGGGCCTGGTGGGTAAAGCGCCGGGGCGCTACAACGTACACCTTGGTGGTAACCGCATGGGCACGCGCATTCCGCGTATGTATCGCGAAAATATTACGGAATCGGAAATTCTCGACTCCGTTGACGAACTGGTTGGGCGCTGGGCGAAAGAGCGCGAAGCGGGTGAAGGCTTCGGTGATTTTACGGTGCGTGCGGGCATCATTCGCCCGGTGCTCGATCCCGCCCGGGATTTCTGGGAGTAACCACGAGAGGTAATTATGTCCGTACTCGATCTAAACGCCCTTAATGACCTGCCAAAAGTCGACCGCATTCTGGCGCTGGCGGAAACCAACGCACAGCTCGAAAAGCTGGACGCCGAAGGGCGCGTGGCATGGGCGCTGGAAAACCTGCCTGGTGAATATGTACTGTCATCAAGCTTTGGTATCCAGGCGGCAGTAAGCCTGCACCTGGTGAATCAGGTTCACCCGGATATCCCGGTGATCCTCACCGATACCGGCTATTTGTTCCCGGAAACCTACCAGTTTATTGATGAGTTAACGGACAAGCTCAAGCTTAATCTGCAAGTCTACCGGGCGAAGGAGAGCGCGGCCTGGCAGGAAGCGCGCTACGGCAAACTGTGGGAGCAGGGCGTTGAAGGCATTGAGAAATACAATGAGATCAACAAAGTCGAGCCGATGAACCGCGCGCTCAAAGAACTGAACGCACAAACTTGGTTTGCCGGTCTGCGCCGCGAGCAGTCGGGCAGCCGGGCGCATTTGCCGGTGCTGGCTATCCAGCGCGGCGTGTTTAAAGTGCTGCCGATCATCGACTGGGACAACCGTACCGTTTACCAGTATCTGCAAAAGCACGGCCTGAAATACCATCCACTGTGGGATCAGGGCTATCTGTCAGTGGGTGATACCCATACCACCCGCAAATGGGAGCCGGGTATGGCGGAAGAAGAGACGCGGTTCTTCGGATTGAAGCGCGAGTGCGGATTGCACGAAGGGTAAAAGATAAAAGCCCGGTAATGTTTACATATTACCGGACTTCTTCTTCAGGATTTTCCCGCCTTTGCCAGTTCTTTTACCAACGGGAGCATAATGCGTACCACGTCGCGGCTACGGTGCTCTATCCTGCCCGGTAAGGCTTTATCGATATGCTGCTGGTTATCCAGTCGCACATCGTGCCAGCTGTTGCCTGCCGGGAACGAGGCGCTTTTGGCGCGCTGTTGATAGCCATCTTTCTTGCCCAGACTCCAGTTGGTTGCTTCAACGGAGAGCACGGCAATGCCTGCGTTGTCGAAGACCTCTGCGTCGTTACAACATCCAGTACCTTTCGGATAGTTTTTGTTCAGTCCCGGATTGGTGCTGGCTACGATACCGCGGCTGTGCGCGATGGCCAGTGCCCGGTCGCGCGTCAATTTTCGCACCGCTTCCGGGGTTTTCTTACCGCTATTGAAATAGAGCTTATCGCCGACGATCAGGTTATCGAGGTTGATAACCAGCAGCGTATTTTTCTTCTCGGCGGCGCTCATTCGCTTCAGGATGTTCTCCGCGCCCAGTTTGCCTTCTTCCTCGCCGCTGGTGGCGATAAATCGAATGCCGTACTGCGTCGGCACGTCTTTGAGTTTTTCCGCCAGTTCCAGCATCACGCCAAGTCCTGCGGCGTTGTCATCAATACCTTGCAGGGTCAATCCACCCAGATTGGCATCGGAATCGGCGTCGCTCTGCGCGGCGTAGGTGTCGAGGTGCGCCATGATAATAATCTGCTGTGGCGCTTTACCCTCATGTGCGGCAATAACGGTACTTCCCGTGACGTTATGCCAGTTTTTACGGTTATTTTTGGCGGTATAAACATAACGGCTATTAAATGTTCGAATATCACTGCTGTAGCCCATCTGCTGAAATTGCTGACGAATATAATCAGCAGACAACATTTCTGCCGGAGAGCCCGTTACGCGGCCTGGGAAAAACGTTGCGATATATCGAGCCTGGGTATTTGCGATATCTCCAGGTTTGGAAGATGTTGCCTGTGCGGGAAGGATAAAGCACGCGCCGAGCGCCAGGATTGCAAGAAGGGGGCGCGTTGCGGAAAACATAATGAGTCCTTAAATACCAAGCAGAAATTTTTAGCCGCTAGTATGAAACCGTGATCGAGGTAAAACAATTTCATTTGCTCCTAAATGCCCTAAATTCGGTAGCTTAAGCACTTTTTGATATTTGCTTTTCCGGATCGTTATTCCTTTGAGGAACTACTCATTCCAATTCGTAATTTCATTCGCCCTCTTGCCCTCCCTATAGTCAGGTTATCTGAGCATCGTTAGCAAAATAACGGCATTACATAGGAACGGTTATGGATCAAAAACGACTTACCCACCTGCGGCAACTGGAAGCGGAAAGCATCCATATTATTCGTGAGGTGGCCGCCGAGTTTTCGAATCCGGTGATGATGTATTCCATCGGCAAAGATTCCAGCGTAATGCTGCATCTGGCGCGTAAAGCATTTTATCCTGGCACGTTGCCGTTCCCTCTGCTGCACGTTGATACTGGCTGGAAATTCAGCGAGATGTACGAGTTTCGTGACCGCACGGCGAAAGCCTACGGTTGTGAACTGCTGGTGCATAAAAACCCGGAAGGGGTGGCGATGGGCATCAACCCGTTTGTTCACGGTAGCGCCAAGCATACCGATATTATGAAAACCGAAGGGTTGAAGCAGGCGTTGAACAAATACGGTTTCGACGCCGCGTTTGGTGGCGCTCGTCGTGACGAAGAGAAATCGCGTGCCAAGGAGCGCATTTATTCTTTCCGCGATCGTTTTCATCGCTGGGACCCTAAAAATCAGCGTCCGGAACTGTGGCATAACTACAACGGACAGATTAACAAAGGCGAAAGCATTCGCGTATTCCCGCTCTCCAACTGGACTGAACAGGATATCTGGCAGTACATCTGGCTGGAAAATATCGACATCGTGCCGCTGTACCTGGCGGCGGAGCGTCCGGTGCTGGAACGCGACGGCATGCTGATGATGATTGATGACGACAGAATCGATCTGCAACCGGGTGAAGTGATTAAAAAACGCATGGTGCGTTTCCGTACGCTCGGCTGCTGGCCGTTAACAGGCGCGGTGGAGTCGAATGCGCAGACGCTGCCGGAAATCATCGAAGAGATGCTGGTCTCAACCACCAGTGAACGTCAGGGCCGCGTGATTGACCGCGACCAGGCGGGCTCCATGGAGCTGAAGAAACGTCAGGGGTATTTCTAAGGAGCCGCCATGAACACGACACTTGCACAACAAATTGCTAATGAAGGCGGCGTTGAAGCCTGGATGGTCGCCCAGCAACACAAAAGCCTGCTGCGTTTTTTAACCTGCGGTAGCGTGGATGACGGGAAAAGCACCCTGATTGGTCGCCTGCTGCACGACACGCGTCAGATTTATGAAGACCAGCTTTCATCGCTGCACAACGACAGTAAACGTCACGGTACTCAGGGCGAAAAGCTCGATTTGGCGTTATTGGTTGACGGCTTGCAAGCCGAGCGCGAGCAGGGCATCACCATCGACGTGGCTTACCGTTATTTCTCTACCGAGAAGCGTAAATTTATTATTGCGGATACTCCCGGCCATGAGCAGTACACTCGCAACATGGCGACCGGTGCGTCGACCTGCGACCTGGCGATCCTGCTGATCGATGCGCGTAAAGGCGTGCTGGATCAGACCCGTCGTCACAGCTTTATCTCCACGCTACTTGGGATCAAACACCTGGTGGTGGCGATCAACAAAATGGATCTGGTGAACTTTAGCGAAGAGACATTTAACCGCATTCGCGAAGACTATCTTACTTTTGCTGAACAGTTGCCGGGCAACCTGGATATCCGGTTTGTGCCGCTCTCTGCGCTGGAAGGCGACAACGTGGCTTCACAAAGCGCCAGCATGTCGTGGTACAGCGGTCCGACGCTACTGGAAGTACTGGAAACCGTTGAGATCCAACGCATAGTTGATACTCAGCCGATGCGCTTCCCGGTGCAGTATGTGAACCGACCGAATCTGGATTTTCGTGGTTATGCCGGGACGCTGGCCTCCGGTAGTGTGAAGGTAGGGCAACGCGTCAAAGTGCTGCCATCCGGCGTTGAGTCGAGCGTGGCGCGAATCGTAACCTTTGATGGCGATTTACAGGAAGCGCATGCGGGTGAAGCGATCACCCTGGTATTGAAAGATGAGATCGATATCAGCCGGGGTGACCTGCTGCTTGATGCCGGTGAAGCGTTACCTGCGGTACAAAGCGCTGCCGTTGATGTGGTGTGGATGGCGGAACAACCGTTGTCGCCTGGACAGAGCTACGACATCAAAGTCGCCGGTAAGAAGACCCGCGCACGCGTTGATAACGTGCAGTACCAGATTGATATTAATAACCTGACCCAACGTGATGTTGAAGCGTTGCCGCTAAACGGCATTGGTCTGGTTAATCTGACCTTTGATGAGCCGCTGGTGCTGGATACCTATCAGCAGAACCCGGTTACGGGCGGGCTGATTATCATTGACCGCCTGACCAACGTTACCGTCGGCGCGGGGCTGGTACGTGAGCCAATCGTCCAGGAGCACACCGCGGCTTCTCAGTTCAGCGCGTTTGAGCTGGAGCTTAATGCGTTGGTGCGTCGCCATTTCCCGCACTGGGGCGCGCGCGATCTGCTGGGAGGAAAATAATGGCGCTGCATGACGAAAACGTCGTCTGGCATGCCCATCCTGTTACACCGCAACAGCGGGAACAACGCCACGGTCATCGTGGTGTTGTGCTGTGGTTTACCGGGCTGTCTGGTTCCGGTAAATCTACGGTAGCAGGGGCGCTGGAAGAGGCGTTGCACAAGCTGGGAGTGAGTACCTATTTGTTGGATGGCGATAACGTGCGCCACGGCCTGTGCAGCGATCTTGGGTTTAGCGATGCCGATCGTAAGGAGAATATTCGTCGGGTTGGCGAGGTGGCTAACCTGATGGTGGATGCGGGTCTTGTGGTGTTGACCGCCTTTATCTCTCCACATCGCGCCGAACGCAAAATGGTCCGTGAACGCGTTGGTGAAGGGCGTTTTATTGAGGTTTTTGTCGACACGCCGCTGGCAACGTGCGAATTACGCGATCCAAAAGGGCTGTATATAAAAGCGCGGGCGGGTGAGTTGCGCAATTTCACCGGAATTGATTCGGTATACGAAGCGCCTGAATCGCCAGAGATTCACCTTGATGGTGAACAATTGGTAACAAATTTGGTACCCCAATTATTAGACCTGCTGAGGCAGGAAGATATTATCAGATCCTGAGACACCCGAGCTTGTATGCCCGGTCAGTCACGGTCACAGGATTAGATATGCGTAACAGCCATAACATTACTATTACAGAGTCAGATACCTTCGCCGCCGACGATGAAACCACCTGGTCACTACCGGGTGCCGTGGTCGGTTTTATCGCGTGGCTGTTGGCGCTGGGGATTCCGTTTCTGATTTATGGCCCTAACACACTCTTTTTCTTCATTTATACCTGGCCCTTTTTCCTCGCATTGCTGCCCGTGGCGATTGTCGCGGGTATTGCGCTGCACTCCCTATTGAAGGGGCTGTTGCTGCTGAGCATTACCTGCACCCTACTGGTGGTTGGGGCGATGTTTGGCGCGCTATTTCTGTGGTTGTTGGGTTAGGCAAACGCCTTTTTTTAACAATCGCTGATGTTGTTCACTCTCTGGTCATAATTCAAACCGTAACCAACAATGAGATTATGTTCTCCTTACACGGGGTATACGTAACAACGGGCAAATGTGGTACATTTGCCCGCGTTGTCGCGGCATTCCCGACCGTTGATGTAAAGTTGTCTGCGGAAGTTATGGGATGTTAATGCCGTTTTTCAGGGGGCAGGATGGGTAAACTAACGCTGCTGTTGCTGGCTTTATTGGTCTGGCTGCAGTATTCGCTGTGGTTCGGTAAGAACGGCATACATGACTATAGTCGCGTCAACGATGATGTTGCTGCGCAGCAAGCTACGAACGCGAAACTAAAAGCACGTAACGATCAGCTCTTTGCCGAAATTGACGATCTCAATGGCGGACAAGAGGCTATTGAGGAGCGCGCGCGCAACGAACTCAGCATGACTAAGCCGGGCGAAACCTTTTATCGTCTGGTGCCTGACGCGTCTAAACGCGCTCAGACTGCAGGGCAAAATAATCGATAAACCGTCCAGGGATTTAACATGGCAGCCACTTTATTGGACGTTTGCGCCGTGGTGCCGGCTGCCGGGTTTGGCCGCCGAATGCAAACAGAGTGTCCTAAGCAGTACCTCTCTATTGGCAATAAAACCATTCTTGAACACTCGGTTGATGCGCTGCTGGCTCATCCCCGGGTGACGCGAGTCGTTATCGCTATCAGCCCAGGCGACAGCCGCTTTGCCCAACTTCCACTCGCCGCGCATCCGCAAATTACCGTAGTGGATGGCGGCAACGAGCGTGCCGATTCTGTCCTTGCCGGTTTGCAAGCCGCAGGTGAGGCAAGTTGGGTACTGGTGCATGACGCCGCGCGTCCGTGTCTGCACCAGGATGATTTAGCCCGTTTGCTGGCAATCAGTGAGACCAGCCGCACCGGCGGGATCCTGGCGGCACCAGTACGCGACACGATGAAGCGCGCGGAGCCGGGCCGAACAGACATTGCCCATACGGTCGATCGCACCGATTTATGGCACGCGTTGACGCCGCAGTTTTTCCCTCGCGAGCTGTTGCACGACTGCCTGACCCGTGCGCTCCACGAAGGCGCAACCATTACGGATGAGGCCTCGGCGCTGGAATATTGCGGCTTACATCCTCAGCTCGTTGAAGGACGGGCTGATAATATTAAAGTAACGCGTCCAGAGGATTTGGCGTTGGCCGAATTTTATCTGACCCGGACTACCCACCAGGAGAAGACATAATGCGAATTGGACACGGTTTCGACGTACACGCTTTTGGCGGAGAAGGCCCAATTATCATTGGTGGTGTGCGCATCCCGTATGAAAAAGGATTGCTGGCGCATTCTGATGGCGATGTGGCGTTACACGCGCTAACCGATGCTCTGCTGGGCGCGGCTGCGCTGGGGGATATCGGTAAACTCTTCCCTGACACCGACCCGACCTTTAAAGGTGCCGATAGTCGTGAATTATTGCGAGAAGCCTGGCGGCGTATTCAGGCCAAAGGCTATACGCTTGGTAATGTGGATGTGACGATTATTGCTCAGGCGCCGAAGATGCTGCCGCACATTCCGCAAATGCGCGTGTTTATTGCCGAAGATCTCGGCTGCCATATGGATGATGTTAACGTGAAAGCGACCACCACGGAAAAACTCGGTTTTACCGGGCGTGGGGAAGGGATTGCCTGTGAAGCGGTGGCGTTACTCATTAAGGCACCGAAATGACTGTGTTTGACGATCTGACGTATCTCCATGGCAAACCACTGGGCCATGGCGTCCTGAAAGCGAATCCGGAAGACTTTGTTGTCGTCGAAGATTTAGGCTTCGAACCGGATGGCGAAGGCGAGCATGTTTTGGTGCGCATCCTGAAAAACGGTTGTAACACCCGTTTTGTGGCTGACGCGCTGGCGAAATTCCTGAAAATTCACGCCCGTGAAGTGAGCTTTGCCGGGCAGAAAGATAAGCATGCGGTCACGGAACAGTGGCTGTGCGCGCGTGTACCGGGCAATGCAATGCCTGATCTAAGCAAATTTGAGCTCGAAGGCTGTAAAGTTCTGGAGTACGCGCGCCACAAGCGTAAGCTGCGTTTAGGAGCGCTGAAAGGCAACGAATTTACGCTGGTGTTGCGTGAAGTGAGCGAGCGAAATGACGTTGAAGCGCGTTTGCAGGCGATTAGCGAACGCGGCGTACCTAACTATTTTGGCGCTCAGCGTTTTGGTATCGGCGGCAGCAACCTGCAAGGGGCGCTGCGCTGGGCACAAAGCGATGCGCCGGTGCGCGATCGCAATAAACGCAGTTTTTGGTTGTCGGCGGCCCGTAGCGCGTTGTTTAATCAGATAGTCAGTGAACGCTTGAAAAAAACAGACTTTAATCAAGTTGTTGACGGCGATGCGCTACAATTATCCGGACGCGGAAGCTGGTTTGTCGCCACACAGGAAGAACACACTGAATTACAGCGTCGCGTCGATGAGAAAGAATTGATGATCACAGCGGCATTACCGGGCAGCGGTGAGTGGGGAACTCAGCGCGACGCACTGGCGTTTGAAAAAGCCGCTGTTGCTGATGAAACCGCGCTGCAGTCTCTGTTATTGCGCGAGAAAGTCGACGCGTCGCGTCGCGCTATGTTGCTGTATCCACAACAATTAAGCTGGAACTGGTGGGATGACGTAACCGTCGAGTTACGCTTCTGGCTACCGGCAGGTAGCTTCGCCACCAGTGTTGTAAGGGAACTTATTAACACAATGGGTGATTATGCGTATATTGCTGAGTAACGATGATGGGGTCCACGCACCCGGTATACAAACGCTGGCGAAAGCGCTGCGTGAGTTTGCTGACGTACAGGTGGTTGCCCCGGATCGTAACCGCAGTGGCGCGTCTAACTCGCTGACGCTGGAATCCTCACTTCGCACCTTTACCTATGATAACGGCGATATCGCCGTACAAATGGGTACGCCCACCGACTGCGTCTATCTGGGCGTGAACGCATTAATGCGTCCGCGTCCGGACATTGTCGTTTCTGGTATTAATGCGGGTCCTAATCTGGGTGATGATGTTATCTATTCCGGTACCGTTGCGGCGGCAATGGAAGGTCGTCATCTGGGGTTCCCGGCGCTGGCTGTTTCACTCGATGGCCATAAACACTACGAGACTGCTGCCGCAGTAACCTGTCGTATCTTACGGGCGCTGAGTCGTGAACCGCTGCGCACCGGTCGCATTTTGAATATCAACGTGCCGGATTTACCGCTGGATCAGATTAAAGGTATTCGCGTCACGCGCTGCGGCAGTCGCCATCCGGCGGATCAGGTTATTCCACAGCAGGACCCACGCGGTAATACGCTGTACTGGATCGGGCCACCGGGCGAAAAGTGCGACGCCGGGCCGGATACGGATTTTGCCGCCGTCGATGAAGGCTATGTTTCCATCACGCCGCTGCATGTCGATTTAACCGCATACGGCGCGCATGAAGTGGTTTCTGACTGGTTAGACAGCGTGGGAGTCGACACGCAATGGTAAGCAGACGCGTACACACTCTTCTTGAACAATTACGTGCGCAGGGCATCAGAGATGAGCTTGTCCTCGATGCGCTCGCCGCCGTGCCGCGTGAAAAATTCATTGATGAGGCGTTTGAACATAAGGCCTGGGACAATATTGCCCTGCCGATTGGTCAGGGGCAGACGATTTCGCAGCCTTATATGGTTGCGCGAATGACCGAACTGCTTGAGCTAACGCCGCAGTCTCGGGTGCTGGAAATTGGTACTGGCTCTGGCTACCAGACGGCGATTCTGGCGCACCTGGTGCATCATGTGTGCTCCGTTGAGCGCATTAAAGGTTTGCAATGGCAGGCGCGTCGCCGCCTGAAGCAGCTTGATTTACATAATGTTTCGACCCGTCATGGTGATGGATGGCAAGGCTGGCAAGCGCGAGCCCCGTTTGACGCTATCATTGTAACGGCAGCGCCGCCCGAGATCCCGACTGCATTGATGATGCAACTGGATGAGGGCGGCATTCTCGTCTTACCCGTGGGCGATGAGCACCAGTTTCTGAAGCGGGTGCGTCGTCGGGGAGGCGAATTTATTATCGATACCGTGGAGGCCGTACGTTTCGTTCCCTTAGTGAAAGGGGAGCTTGCGTAGATAGCGCTGCTGAATACCTGGAGTTTTCCTGGTTATTCTCGAAAGAGTAAGCGTATTGTGACGGGGCCTTGCACGGTGATTACGTCACGGGTTTTAACCAATTTTCCTGGGGGATAAATGAGCGCGGGAAGCCACAAATTTACCGTTCGCCGCATTGCGGCATTGTCACTGGTTTCACTATGGCTGGCAGGTTGTTCAAACACCTCGAATCCACCAGCGCCGGTCAGCTCGGTTAACGGTAGTGCATCAACGAACACCAGTTCTGGCATGCTGATTACGCCTCCACCCAAAATGGGCTCGACGTCGACGGTACAGCAGACGCCACAGATCCAATCGGTGCAGCAACCAATCACCCAGCCAACGCAAATCCAGCCTGTTGCTCAACAGCCTGTGCAGATGGAAAACGGTCGTATTGTATACAATCGTAAGTATGGGAATATTCCGAAAGGTAGCTACACGGGCGGCAGTACCTATACTGTTAAGAAAGGCGATACCCTTTTCTATATTGCCTGGATCACCGGGAACGATTTCCGTGACCTCGCACAACGCAATAACGTTCCGGCCCCGTATGGCCTGAATGTCGGTCAAACTCTGCAAGTGGGCAACGCGTCTGGCGCACCGATTACCGGTGGCAATGCCATCACCCAGGCGGATGCAGCACAGCAAGGAGTTGTGACCAACCCTGCACAAAATTCCACCGTTGCTGTTGCTTCGAAACCAACAATTACGTATTCTGAGGATTCAGGTGAACAAAGTGCTAACAAAATGTTGCCGAACAACAAGCCTGCTGGGACTGTGGTCACAGCGCCTGTAACGGCTCCAGCAGTTAGCACAACCGAATCAACTGCAAGCTCAACGTCGACTAGCTCGCCAATCTCTACCTGGCGCTGGCCGACTGACGGCAAAGTGATCGAAAACTTTGCGGCTACCGAAGGTGGCAATAAAGGGATCGACATTGCAGGCAGCAAAGGACAGGCTATTGTCGCGACCGCAGATGGACGCGTCGTCTATGCCGGTAATGCGCTGCGTGGTTACGGTAATCTTATTATCATCAAACATAACGATGATTACCTGAGCGCCTACGCCCATAACGATACAATGCTGGTCCGGGAACAACAAGAAATCAAGGCGGGGCAGAAAATAGCTACCATGGGTAGCACCGGAACCAGTTCAACACGCTTGCATTTTGAAATTCGTTACAAGGGGAAATCCGTAAACCCGCTGCGTTATTTGCCGCAGCGATAAATCGGCGGAACCAGGCTTTTGCTTGAATGTTCCGTCAAGGGATCACGGGTAGGAGCCACCTTATGAGTCAGAATACGCTGAAAGTTCATGAT
>OKAL01000150.1_pt1 | contig 34780 bp, 11 predicted proteins | sample 1612781 | NCBI WGS metagenome assembly OKAL01 (sample SAMN04436817, study PRJEB24849) | human gut metagenome | biome: human gut; feature: NICU; material: stool | host: Homo sapiens | place: USA: Saint Louis, MO | collected 2011-05-05 | reverse complement strand
ATGCGTGATCTGATCCTTCAACTCAGCAAAAGTTCGATTTATTCAACAAAGCCGCTGCACGACTGTATGTACGGAATATTCAAACCGACCCAGAGCTTGCTGAAGTTCCGCAAAAGGACGCCCGGCCAGATTTGTTCTGAGCACAAAACGTTCGGGATATTCCGCTATGCGCCATAGTACAACGCTCCAACAAGCGTAAAGCAGCGCTCGAAGAGACAAGCCGTTGGCTGTCGCCAGCACTTGTAATTGAGATTGAGTTTCCATCGTCAGCTCTATGGGGTGGCATTGCCAATCCTGACAATCCGACTTCAGTTCGAGAGGCAGACGCAAAGAAGGTATGGGGTCAACTTGGGCAATGACTGTTTGTGAAGGAAATTCCTCATACTGCCATTGGGTAAAATCGACATATTGTACGATGGGGGACGATGCACTAGCCTCACCGTCATAGAGGCGGCTCAGTGCCGCCATCATCGCATCAGCGGAAACGTAGTCCAAGCTGGCTGCGGGCACTGTAATAACCAGAGTATGCTTGTCGTCAGCGATGCGGTAAAGTGTAGCGTTGAGAGGCCGTTCTGTATCGAGGGGACCTCCGCATGCTAATGCGGTTTTCTCCTCGTTAAATTCACCAGCGTCCGAAGGTTCACCTTCCGCCATAACAAGCTCGGGTTTATAGGGTTCATTGATAACCATCAGTACATCGCTGTTTTCTCCCAGTACGTTTCTGAAGGACGTTCGCAAAATCTCATGTTCATGAATTAATGCAGATAGAGCCGCGATTAAACGTTGAGTGTCCAAAGCTCCTGACAAAGAATACTTTGCGCTGAAATATTGTGGGCTGTTTCGAGTATTTTGCTTAATCAGCTGTTTCTGCTGAAAAGACAGGGGAAACCCTTCCCACTTATTTTCTGGTAATGCCATATTTTCTGCAGTTTTCATGTTCTTTATTATCCGTTAATAGTTTTGTTCCAGATGGACATGTATTTTTTACCCAGGTATTCCGCTACTATCTCCCAAAACATGCCGTATTCCGCAGGTAGGTTAAGGCAGGTGTGATATTTCTGCGTAGGGGTATGCGCTAGTACGTCAGCCAACTTTAAAGCTAACAAAGCTTGGAAATGACTTAATGAAACGTTGAGCGCTTGGCCATTCCTGCGATCCTTCAAGCAGGGTTGACCTTCCGGTTTTAGGATATTACGGAAACTTTTACTCAATGACTCATAACTCATGATGGAGAAATGATAAACAAGCTGTTCGGCGTTTTCGCCGATACTGGATTTAACAATTTCTCTTTGAGATGTCGGAATGTCGCCAATCTCATCAGTATGTAATCCTTGTGTACCGTAAGCACCGTGAAACAAACCGGATAAGCATATCGTCTCGTCACATTCCATTTCTCTTAGAAGATGATATGTACGTATTAAATGATTCATTAGTGGCTCATCTAAATGTGCCACTTTATGTGCGCCCAACCTCACTAACTGCGGCTGGTATTGCGCGATAAGCTTGGCATCTGCATCCATCATTTTTTCCTGTTAATAAAATCAATCGTTGGCGGAGATTCGTTGTTTTCTTTGCTGCATTAGGCGTTGTCGACCGGAGAGCCGTTGCGCTTTCGTTTGAGAAACGCATGCCGTGTTGTTATCTATGTGGCCAGCTAGCCACTCGGCGAGGCTGCGCAAGGAGGTGTATTGAAATAGCGTGACGATAGGAATTGTGCGATTCAACGCACTTTCCAGCGCTTTGTGGGTCCTTATCAAGCTGGCGGAGTTACCACCGAGATCAAAAAAGTTATCCGTAGCATTCAGTGACACACAGTTAAGTTCGTTCTTCCAGATGTCGGCGATCGTCGTCTCATAATGCCCTGTAGGGGTTTGGTGCCGAACGCTGGTGCCGTTCATCGCTAATGGTTCAGGGAGTTGCTGTTTATCAAGCTTGCCGTTGGTGGTTAAAGGAAATGCCGACAAGCACATGAATACAGCAGGGATCATGTATTCGGGCAATTTTGTGCGCAGACTAGTGCGTATCTGTGCGATAGCCTCCTGATTACGTGCCTCGCTGACAATATACGCGCATAGCCAGAAGCGATGACGTTCGCCTTTGATCACGACGCAAGCACCGTTTACTCCGGGTTGAGCAAGTAGCGCAGCTTCGATTTCACCCGTTTCAATACGATATCCATTGATTTTTATTTGCGTATCTTTTCGCCCTAGGAATTCGATGGTGCCATCCGGATAGAATCGGGCTCTATCGCCTGTTCGATACATTCTGGCGGTTGGCGTGAGACCATACGGGTCGGGTAGATAACTGCACGCCGTTTTCTCTTGATCGCCGAAGTACCCTTCGGCCAACACATCGCCTCCGATATACAGATCGCCCTCGACCGCAATTGGAACTGGCTGCTGGTGCTTATCCAGTATGTAATAGCGGGCATTTTGAATCGGTTTGCCATAAGGGATACTGCTCTGCTCCGGTGCAACCTGCTCAATAATAAAGAAGTTGGACCAAATGACGGCTTCAGTAGCGCCGCCCAATCCAACCAACTGTAAGTTGGGGAAGGTCTTGCGTAGCTTGCCCGGCAACGATACAGGGATCCAGTCACCGGACAAGAAGGCTAGGCGCAAGGACGGAATCGGGCACAACGGGAAATAGGGCTGGCATTGATCGAGCGCGATGGGCGCTGAGTTCCAGAAGGTGATTTTTTCCGTACTGACGATAGCGGCCAGCGCACTGGGATCCTTGGTTTCATCCCGGTCGGCTAGACGAATCGTTCCGCCAGCGGCGAGTATTCCCAGCAGATCGTAGACGGACAGGTCGAAGGCTAGTGACGTGACGAACAACGACTTGTCGCTGGTGTTAACGGAGAAGGTCTTGTTTACCCATTCGATCAGATTGATTACCGGTTTATGCTTGACGGCGACTGCCTTGGGATCCCCGGTAGTTCCTGACGTAAAGATGATATAAGCCAGTGAGTCTGATGTTATTCGGCTCTCCACAGAGACTGCTGGCCAAGAGAGATCTTCGTTGATCCCGATATGTACGTGCGTCAATGCGGTGGGTGCTTGTGCGATCAAGTCTGCAGCGGTATTCGCAAAGAGCTCGTCGGTCAAGATGCCGGTGATGCCGGCGATACGAATCATCGCCTGAAAACGAGCAGGAGGACTGGCGGGATCGAAAGGCACATAAACACAACCCGCTTTCAGAATGGCCAGCACGGCGATAACCATCGCCGGGCTGCGATCGCACAGGATCGCGATGCGTGCGCCGGTCTCAAATCCCTGGGCCAGCAAATGATGAGCCAAACGGTTGGCACGGGCATCCAAATCACCGTAACTCATCTCGGTCTGCGCATTACATAGCGCGATGTGGTGAGGTACCTGACAGGCCTGTGTTTCGAACAGATGATGAATCAGCCGTTCGCTAGCATAATCGCATTGCGTGGCGTTCCAAACGTCGAGCATTTTATGTCGCTCATCGTCAGTGAGCAGAGGCAGGGTATTGACAACAGCCTTGTCGTTCGCAAGCGCAGCGCTCATAAGCGTAAACCAATGGTCTACTAGGCGCTTAGCCGCGGCATCGGTAAAACGCTCCGTGTCGTATTCGAGATACAGTTCCAGTCCACCGCTGCTGACACGGAAAAAGAAGCCCAAGCTGAAACGGCTGGTTAACAAATCGATGGGTAATTGACTGGAGCCGGTATCTCCCATCGTCCACAGCGTCTGTTCTTGCTGCAGTGACAGCATGACGTTGAGCGTTGGCACGCCATTGGCGGTGCGCAGGCCTTTGACGTGATCGAGAACCGTTTCATAAGGAACTTGGCCAAACTGCATAGCTTCTTGAGTACACCGTTTGGCCTGACACAATAATTCACTAAAGCACGGCTGATGCCGCATATCGCCGCGCAAAATAACCGTGTTGACGAAATTCCCAATGGTTGCGGCGAAATCGTGGTTTTTTCGAGTTTGCAGCGGTGCAGTCAACAGGACATCGTCGGTATCCGCGATGCGTCCCAAATAAGCCCAGGTTAGCGCCAGTAATCCGTGGAACACGGAAACTTCATATCGACGGCAAAGCTGAGAGAGCGCGATGAACTTATCTTCAGCAATGGGGACGCTTAACAGGCGGCCGTGACCACTTTCTTGACGCGGCTGAGGCCGATCGCAAGGAAGTTGTAGGGCGACTGGCGGCGCGGCCAACTGTCGTTGCCAATAGGCCAGAGCCTCAGTTTGTTGGTTTTCACATTGCGTCAGCCAGTGGCAATAGTCCATATAACTGAGGGGCTGAGGATTGGTATCCGAGGCTGTATTCTCATAAGCCGAGGATAGTTCAGCTAGCAAGATATCCAGGGAACCGTCAACGGCGATATGATGCGTGAGCAGTACGACCAAATGCAGATCTTGCTTGATCTCAAGAGCCAATACCTTGAAAGGTATTTCGCTGGTCAGATCGAATGCCCTACGAGCGAAGGTGTTCGCGCGGTCCCAAGCATGTTTCCAGGCTGCTTGTTCGTCCCATTCACGAAAACTCTCATGATGCCCGACCGACGGGTAGGTTTGGGCGATACATTGCCTCAGCCCCTGCGCGTCTTCGACATAGCACGTTCTTAAGATGGAATGTCGCATGACCACCTGTTCCGCTGCGTTGAACAAACGACCGAGATCTAGGGAGCCCACGATTTGAAAAGCGGCAGGGATGTTGTAGCGAGGCGAGCCAGGCAACAGTTTTTCCAGCACCCACATTCTCGATTGTGCGGGTGAACAGGGCGCTTCGATAGTAGTTTGCCGCGCATAGCCGACACTAGGGGCATCGGCGTTTTGCATGTATTGTTCAATAAGCCGGGCCTGGCCTGAGAGTGTATCAGCGGTCAGGAGTTGTTCTACCGTAAGGTCAGCGGAAAACTGGTTTTTTATCTCGTGTACCAGGCGGGCAAGCAGTAAAGAATGCCCGCCGAGACCGAAGAACGTATCGGTACGATACACTTCTACACAGTCCAACAATTGACACCAAAGTCCAGCCAACGAGAGCTCTATGACACCTTCAGGCGCTGGGCCCGATCGATTATCATGCTGTGATCGACAGAGTCTTAAGGTGCCTCTGTCAATTTTTCCGTTGGGCAAACGGGGAAGTTCATCGAAGGCCATCCACTCTGTAGGCAACATATAGACCGGCAGTTGGGTCGCAGCCCAGGCGATAATGGCATGACGATCCGCCAAAGAGTTAAGTTCCAGCGCGCAGCGTAACGATTTGCCCTTGTTAGTTGATTCGACTACCAGTACTGCCACTTCTCGTACGCCTGGATGCCGGCGGAGTACCGCGTCTATCTCGCCGATTTCGATACGATGTCCGCGAATCTTGACCTGATCATCACGGCGGCCGAGGTAGAGTAGGCGTCCGTCTTCAAGCTGCTTGCCATAATCGCCGGTGCGATACATGCGTGCACCTTTAGGGCCTCTGGGATCCGGTAGGAAGGTGTTGTTCAGCTCTGGACGATGGTAATAACCGCGAGCGACGCCTGGGCCGGCCACATAGATCTCCCCCGTTTCTCCCGGCGCTACGGCATTGCCCTCGGCGTCAAGAAGATAACAGTGTCGTCCCGTAAGTGGCGTGCCGATGGTTGCATGCAGGTCTGACACCAAGACCTCCCCCCCCGTAGAGTATGTTGTATCTTCCGAGGGGCCATAGAGATTGAAGATTTTCGCCGTCGGACATTGTTGCCTAAGTGTATGCACCAAGTGCATTGGCAGCGGTTCTCCGGCCAAGTTAATAATCGGCAAATGGGATGGCAGCTCACCGATTTTAACGATCTCGTTGATAACCGAAGGTACGGTATTGAGCAGCGTAATGTCGTCGCGTTTGTGCCATTGCAATAGCGCTAAGGGGTCTGCCAGCATATGTACACACCCACCCTGGGTAAGCGGTGCAAAAATCTCAAAGACGGAGAGATCGAAAGTAATCGATGTACCGCAAGCGACTTGCGACAGTTGTTCGCGGGTATAGGTTTGGTGAGCCCATCTCATTAGCGCTAGAACGTTGCCGTGTTCGATCATCACCCCTTTTGGTACACCGGTAGAACCGGAAGTAAAGATAAAGTAAGCCAATTGAGCGGCGTTGCCAGCGTTTCGCTGTAGTATCGCTTCGTCAGGGCGCACGTTTTCGTCGATGAAAACAGGTGTTATGGATTTGGGGAGCCTACTCGCGAGTTCCATTGTCGTAATGACGTATTTGGCTTCGGCGATCTCAAGTAACAGTTCAGTACGCGCTAGGGGATGTTTGGGGTCGAGCGGTAAATAAGCGCAATCCGCCGCCATGATTCCCAATAAGCTGGCGGGGATATAGCGATTTCGCGGAAGGTAGACACCGACGGCCGTCTCTTTGGCCAGATTAAGCTCAGATAATTGTTGTGTGATGCTCAATGCTACATTCCTTAAGCATTGATAGTCCATCATGCCGCTTTCGTCGATCACTGCGGGGTTTTGCGGCGTTGCCATCGCCTGAGTGAATACGGCTGTGTGCAGCGTATGGGAGTAAGTCTGGTTTCCCGGCCTAATACCTTTCATGCTTTGCATTTTTAACCCCTATTTATTTGCGACGAGTAACCGAAAAGTCCCAAGAGGGCAATTCGTTTGAACAGGCTGATGCTTCATTGTCTCTTGGTTGTTGCGCATCGAGATGGCACTTTATTTCTGACAAAGAGATCGCTGTGTCCTCTGAAACCTTCTCGATTAATTGTGTAAATCTGAGGGCAAGATTTTCGATTATGTCTGGTGTAAATAAGGCTGTGCGATAATCCATTCCACCTTCCATTGCGCCCTGTTTGGCAACTAGCGATAGTTTTATGTCATGCACGTCTAGCAGAAATTCAGCATCGAGCAACGTAGTTTTGATTTCTGATAACGCCCATGGCGGAGTCGCTACATCATGTAAGACGAACCACGAGCGGTAAATCGGTGCAGACTGCGAAATTTTTCGTTTCGGTCGCAGCGCGTTGACGATTTGATCAAACGGCAGATCTTGATGGCGGTACGCCTCCAGACATGTCTGCTTGACGCGCAAACACAGGTCTGTAAATGCATCATGGCGTTGAAATTTTGTGCGGATGGCAAGGCTGTTCACTAGAAAACCGATGACACCGGCAAGTTCGGGATGAGAACGATGGCCAGCTGCCGTTCCCACCACGATATCATCTTGTTGACACCACCAATGCAGCAATAGCTGCCAGGCGGTCATGTACCCCATGAAAGGTGTGATCCCTAGCTTGACGCAGAGCGCATCGAATCGTGCGGTTAGCTGCGAGCTTAAATGGAAAGGATGACGCGCACCGGTAGCTGTTAGATTACGGGAATCGACCGGCGTAGTCGGCAAAGCTAATACCGGCAGATTATTGCCCAACTGATTGACCCAGTAATCCAGTTGGATATTAAAGGCCCGTGATCCGCGATGCGTTTGCTCCCACAGCGCGACATCAAGAAAATTGAGCCTGTCTGGCGTATCGCTTGGCGTCTTTCCTGCGACGAGCGCATTATAGATCTCACTGATCTCACCCGCCATGATGGCGGTAGACCAGCCATCCCATACGATGTGATGCACTGCAATGATCAGGAGGTGGCATTGTGCGGAGAACACTGTGAGACTGGCTCTGAACATGTCGCCGCTACGGGTATCGAAGGGGTATGCCGCCGCAGCTGCAAGTGCGCGTTGCGTGTAGCGCTCTCGCTCCTGCGAGGGCATATCTAATGCCTGCTCCAGTTGCAGCTGGAATGATGTTTCCGGTGACGGAGACATATAGGCTTCAGCCCCATCGTCAAGAATGCGGGATGTCAGCACCGGGTGTCTGGCTACAAAGATCCGCAGAGCTTGGGACAAAGCGTCAACGTTGAGCAAACCATTCAGTTCGAAAGGTTCCACTAAGTTGTAGGTGCTGTTTCCGGGATAAAGCTGATCATGGAACCACAGCCGCTGTAACAGTAGTATTACCTGCAGCATCCTTAGTGGTTACTGTTTCAAGACCTTTCAAGTCTTTCGCCATACGAACCTTGAGATTGCCAGTACCATCGGATACGACACCTAAATTATCTTCTGTAGTTAACTTGCTAGCATCAGTAATGCCACCCACTACATTGACTTGTTCGTTAAGCTTTTTCTTAATTACGGAACCGCTATCGCCACCGTATTTCATACCGTCATCTTTGGTTGCCACTTGATGTGTCTTACCGTTTTCATCCTGGTACTTAATACGAGTGATTTCGTTACCGTCTAAGTCTGAATCACCTTTATCAACGGTAATATCCGCATTACGACCGTCTTTACCAGTTAAACCGATATGACCAACACCGTCTTTACCGGACATGGATACAGCATCTTTACCGTCTTTGCCTGTGATACCTACTTTGCCGTCTGTGCCGTCAGCACCGTTAGGACCAGTAATGGATACGCCGTCCTGACCGTTTTTGCCAACTTTTACCTTATCAGTAGTTAAGCTGTCAGTTTTAAGGTCTTTCGCCATCTTGATATTAACATTACCATCTTGGTCGGCTACTGTTTTAATATTTTCGCCGGAGTATTTATCGTCGGATTCCGTGCCTTCACCTTTGATAGTAACTTTTTGGCCTAAATCACGGTGGAATTCACCTGTATTACCAGCAAAATTCATACCTTTTTTCGTGATTTCATCACCTAAGTTATTAATCTTATTATCCAAGGATTTGTGAGATTTTTGCAATTGATCTTCTGTAGCAGCGCGACCGCTTGTGATGTTGTCAGGATCCCAATCTTTGTTTTCTAGGCCTGTCACATAACCGTCTTTACCATCAACAGATACCTTGCCTGCTGCAATCTTACCATCTTTACCGTCAATAGTTACCTTGTCGCCAGCTTTAATTGTACCGTTTTCACCGTCAATCGTTACATTACCCGCTTTAATAGTACCTTTGTTGCCGTCGATTGTAACTTTATCACCAGCCTTGATAGTACCTGTAGTACCATCCATTGCGATTTGTTTCGTAGCATCAGAGCCCAATGTCACTTGATCTTTAAGACTTACTTCATAGTTCTTGGAACCATTCGCATTGGTGCTAGGTGTCACAGTAATATTATTACCTGCAGATACCGTTGTGGATGCAGCTGCTGTAGCTTTATCCAATTGAGATTTATTAACTGCATCGTTAGGGTCCGTGCCATCAGCAACATTCGTAATCTTGTTACCGCCGTTATTTAAGCCGTCTTTTGTAAGACTTACTGCATCGCCACCAGCACGATTGATGGTCATGCCATCGCCATTGATAACAGTATTATTGCCGCCGTTTGTGAAAGTAGCAGACGTCAAGCCTTTCAATTCTTTCGCCAAGCGCAATTTCAATGTATCGGAACCGTCGGAAACAACACCGATGTTGTCTTCAGTCGCTAATTTGCTTTCATCAGAGATACCGCCCTTAACATTCACTTGGTTGTTAAGTTTCTTTTTAATCACATTGCCTGTATCGCCGCCGTACATCATACCATCGTCAAGAGTTGCAAGTGTATGTGTATTACCGTCTTTATCTTCGGTCACTAAACGATTAATGCTTGTACCATCTACACCGTTTTTAGCGTCGCCACCTTTAAGTGTAACGCCGTCTTGACCGTTTTTACCAGCAATGGCCACACTATTAGCTTTGAGATTTTTGTTCATCTTCACATCGATAGTTGTGTTGCCATCTTGATCTTGTGTGATGAAAGTTTTAATGTTTTCACCGCTGTAGTTAGCATCAATATCATTACCTTCGCCCTTAACAGTAACTGTAGAGCCAAGTTTATTAGTTTTTACACCGCCACTGTTAGCATCGAATTTCAAACCTTTATTAGTTAATGCGTCTTCACTATCTTTGATTTTATCTTTCAAGTAATCCACATTAACTGCTTCGCTACCGTCATTGCCTGTCGCATACGCCAAGTTAGACACATGAGTGCCGCCTTGTTTGTTAGCATATGTAGGGCCTTCATAACTTACCTTTGTCTTATCAACGGCACCATTATTGTCCAAATCATACTTAACAGCACGATCATTTAATTTGTCGAGGCTAGATTTAGACGCAACGTCCTTAATCTTAACAGTCTCTTTTTTACCTGCATGGTTTTTATCCTCTACAGTTAAGTCAACATCGCCGTTAGAATCAACTGTATAAGCATTATCTGCAGCAGCTGTATTTTTCACCAAACGGTAATCTGTAGCAGCAGCACCTTGGTTCTTAACAACATCACTAATCTTTTTCAATTGATCTTCTGTAGCAGCGCGACCGCTTACAGGATTAGTTGTATTCACATCCCAATCTTTATTATCAAGACCAGTTACATAGTTGTTAGAATCAGCGTGTTTACCCATTGTTACACCGCCGGCTTTCACAGTATCTGTAGCCGTCAATGTTTGAACATTAAGATTTTTGTTCAATTTAACGCCGATTGTAGTATCATCGCCGGTTTGCGTAATTTCAGTAGTAATATTACCATCACCATTTACTGTTACTTTAGAACCAAGTTTGTTCGTTTTTACATCGTTATTATCAGCATCGAAACGAAGGCCCTTGTTGATAAGTTCATTTTTAGCATCGTGCAATTGACCGCCGTTGACTGCATCTTTGGAATTAGCAGACACATCCCCGTTAGCAACATTCGTTACCTTTTGGTCATTTGCATTGATACCTGTTGGAGATACATATGTTTTACCACCTACAGTCAAACCGCTGTTGTTGATAGTAGTACCACCAGCTGTAACGCTATCTAAACCGCTTAACGTTTTCGCCAATTTCACATTCAATGTGCCATTGCCATCAGATTCAACACCGATATTACCGTCGGATAATGTGCCTGTTGCACCGCCTTTGACAGACAGTTTTTCACCTAATTTTTTATTGATAACTGCACCGGAGTCACCATCAAAGTTCAAACCTTTATCAATAGCAGTTTTATTAGTGTTAACTTTATCATTAACCTTTTTCAACTGATCTTCTGTAGCACCGCGACCGGATACAGCCACAGGATTATCTACATTCCAATCTGTATTTGTAAGGCCTGTTACATGACCAGCATCACCGTCTACAGTTACAGGGTTTGCAGTACCTACGGTAATTTTATTACCTAAACCAACAGTATATTCCTTACCGCCTGCTGCGTTTGTACTTTCTGTTACAGTTACATTCGCATCCTTTGCTTTTACAGTGGATGCTTTGGCTGTACCGCCGATAGCAGCTTGTAATTGTCCATAGTTAACTGCATCATTAGTGCTACTACCATCTGCAACATTAGTAATCTTTTGATTATTCGCATTGAGACCTGTTGTAGATACATAGTTCTTACCACCTACGGTCAAGCCACCATTATCAATCTTAGTATTACCAGCTGTAACGCTATCTAAGCCTGTCAATGTTTTAGCTAATTTCACATTCAATGTGCCATTACCATCGGATACAACACCGATATTACCGTCAGACAATGTGCCTGTAGCACCGCCTTTAACAGTTACAGTATCACCTAATTGTCGATTACTTACAGTGCCTGTGTCGCCAGCAAAGTTCAAGCCTTTATTAATCTTTGTGTTAATAGTGGAAATATCTTGCTTATTTTTAGCGATATCAGTTTTGTTATTCGCAATGTCGCCAGCATTTTTTGTGATATTTTGCTTGTTAGTATTGATATCTCCAGCATTTTTATCGATGGCAGCTTTATTGGTATTAACTTTATCGTTTACCTTTTTCAACTGATCTTCTGTCGCAGCACGGCCGGATACAGCTACAGGATTATCTACATTCCAGTCTTTATTTTGAAGGCCTGTTACATGGCCTGTAGTACCATTAATCGTTACAGGGTTCGCTGCACCTATTGTAACGGTGTTACCCAAAGTCATATTAATAGTTGTATCACCATTAGCTTGTGTAATTGCGGCATTAATATTGTTGCCGTCACCTTTGATGGTAACTTTAGAACCTAATAGATTATTTTTCGTGCCACCTGTATTAGCATCAAAGTTAAGGCCTTTATCTATTGTGTCTTTATTGAATTTAATAGCATCGTGAATCGTGCCTTTACCTGTGTTACCGATATTGCTCATCGACAAGTTACCCGTATCAGGGTCAAGCGCTGCATTGCCACCTAAAATGCCTTTTGTAGTACTTGCCAAATTACCTAAAGTATTAGCAACACCATATAATTGGCTACCGTTGATTGCATCTGTAGATTGTGCATTCACACGACCGGCAGCTACATTTGTAATGGTACGTTTTACCGTATCACTACCTACACTGATTGTGGAATCAGCAGAACCGCCGGCATAGTTTTTATACCACAATCCGTTTACCAATTGATTTGGTGTACTTACTGTATTATCAGTCTTGGAATTAGCGCCTAGTGCAACGGAACGTTCATGTGCAGCATTAGCAGATACACCTAATGCCATAGAGTTTGTCTTCTCAGCTTTACTACTTAGACCTAATGCTACAGAGCCTTCTGCACCAGCAGATGTTGAAGCTTGTACGCCTAAAGCTAGGGAATTACCACCAGATGCAATAGATTTATCACCAGCTGCAATATCTGCATAGCCATTTGTCGTACTGCCCCATCCAAGTGCAGTAGAAAAAGAACTATTTGTAGTGGCATTTGTTCCCAATGCGGAAGAACCTTTTTTCAAAGCTTTAGAACCATTACCGATAGCTACTGCCCAATCTGCACGAGATTGGGAACCGTTCCCCATAGCAATAGCACTCCCACCACTAGATTTTGCATCATTACCTAGTGCCATTGAAGAACCACCCCAAGCTAGTGCATTAGAGCCAAAAGCTTGATCATTAGGTTTACCAATAATATTTCCAGCTTCATCAACACCAGCTTTTGCCTCATTACCAAGTGCAAAACCATTCACTGATTCCACTTGTGTATTGTTGCCAATAGCTACTGTATTATTTCCATTTGTTTTAGCATTACGACCAATAGATACCGCTTGAGCACCACCACCTACTGTGCCAGATCCAATAGCAACTGTATTAATTTCTGTAGTAGTAGCCCCATGTCCAATAGCTATACCACCACTTTTATCTCTTATATCAGAACCAGGTACATGCACTACTTTAACAGTTGCGCCACGACCGATAGCGATACCAGCCAAAGTATTACCCTCATCCGTATCACCTTTACCTACGGATGCACCAGTACCCATAGAGATACTATAGTCACCCTTAGACACCGCATTCTCACCAATTGCGATACCCCCGTCATTTTCAGCTTGTGCACCGTTACCTCTTGTAATAGGTGCCCCCAAGGCATCCGTAGGCATCATAACGCCTGTCAACATAACGGCAACTGCTGTAGCACCTACCATTTTAGAGAATACAACCGACAAAGAAGAACGTTTCGTCATGTTCTTTGCTGTTTCTGCCACAACAACATAGCAGCCCTTTGTGCGATTCCAAATCACTTTAAATACTCGATTCATTAATCTTTCTCCTATAAAACTTATAAAACTTACTAACTATCCTATATATTTAATGAAATAACAATGATGGATCGATGATGTATTGAGAATTCATCGATATTCTTGAATGTGTATATCTAAAATACCACATATTACAGGAAAAGTAAACTTTTTTTCATTTTATTTTCATAAAACTTTTGTGTTTAAGTTATTAATAATTTCGATAAAATTAAATATACTGAATATTCTGTATAAACACTGTATTTTTTTAATTATTATTCACCTACTTTCATAAATAATACAAAACTTTCCATAATTATGTGCCAATATCACACCATATGTAACCAATTTATTTTCTCTTCATCATTCTGATTTATGATAGACCATATAATAGAATGATATCTTTTCATAAACGGATATCGTACAGTGTTTCTGCCATTTTGACTCAATGTACGTACACAATTACTACATACCTACTTAAGCCAATTAACTATTGCACAATCAATAAAGGTAGCATTTTATTATATAGTAAAAGGAATGACAGGTGAAATTCAAATCGCCTTCATTCCTTTTTTTATTCTAAGTCCCTCTAAAGGCGTATCGGCGGGCTTTATAGGCTTTATAGAAATAGAGCATATGTGTATAAAAACAATTTATACGATTACTCCATGTGTTTTTTAATTTTTATTGTTATACTGAAAGCAGAAAGGAGGAAGATTCTATGTCAGAACTCAATATCTTACAACAAAATATAGATAAACCAAATACGGTTACAGAAGAAGATATCGTAGTTACACGAGATAATCAAACTTTCACAATCAAAGGTCGCTTTAATGGGGAAGAAGGCGTATTCACATATGATGCGGACGTTCAACCTAACGATCAGTTACAATTTCTGCATCACAACTTTACGGCCATCGTAAAAAAAATTACATATAAGGTGATTCAAGGTCAGCGAATCACATTGATTGCAAAATTATATGCATAAAAATATCGGGGTATTGTTAATACAAACAACACCCCGATATTTTTTATCGGTCATACAATTATAAGAAATACAATACAACACAACAACACTTAAGTCTTATAATTGAATCATCTAAAATTATTGAATTGTCGGTGCATTAATCGCTTTGCGAAGATCCACTGTGTGAAGTTCGTCCATCGCAGGAGCTGCTTTTTCATCCACAGGTTTCACGCGATTATTACCGTCTTTCATAGCTTCGTTCAAGCTAAAGATCACCATTTCGTTCATGTAGAAACGCAATTCATCATCATGTACATTGGCTGTATTGCGATCCAAGATATCGATGATTTGTTGCGCATAGTCCAATTTAGCATCTTCAGATACAGTCGCATGTTCTGTAAAGAATTGTTTGTAATCATTGTACAAACGATCTAACGCCAAACGCCCATAGCTATCGTTTTTATAACGATGGCTCACGATGTACCAGCTGCGACGAACGTTCATGTAGTACAATACATTGTTACGGTAACGCTCTTGACCGGTCATAACACGGGAATCATCCATGATACGTTTTCCCTTTTGGTCCAATTGGAATTGTGTGAAAGCATTAACAACGTCACGAACTTCTTCGCTAGGTACAGGAACTGCAACTTCCGCTTCAATCACGTTTAATGGTTCTGCCGGTTGTTCTGGCATCATCAATCGATCTTGAGCCGCATCCGCTTGACCTACCGCGCATACACAAGCAAGTGCCAATACAGGCATAAATGTTTTGAATTTCATAAATCCTCCTAATGACGAGCCGCCCCACGAAGGGCGGCTTTCATATTCCTTACATGATTCTTACATGACTAGAGTATACTAAATAACACATTTAATCAAGTTCAAGTTATTTTGTAAGCCCTGCTTGTTGCATCAACAATGCAATTTGAGCCTTCATTTGTTCATTATCAGCCTTAACGGAAGACAATTCATTAAGGCTTTCTTGCATGCGTGCATTTTCAGCTTTCAACGCTGTCACTTCATCTTGCAACACATAAACGGAGCTGATAGGTCCACCTTTATAACGATCTGGAACCGCTTTCTTCGCATCGGAAGTACCGAATTTACGAGTTACACCAGCATTCACCATGTTATGGTGGCTACCAACAGATACGCCTACATGGAACATTGTATCTTCTGCTGTGTAATGTGCAACGCCAAGAGCCGCCGCAGTTTCACCTCTGTAATTACCGATACCAGCCATTACTTGAGTTGGCTCCAATGGATCGTATTGAATTGGTTTCAACGCAGCCATAGCCGCCGCATGAGCGCCTACACGTTGTGTTTCACCCGCTACAGCATTGATTTCATTCGCCATCTTATCTGTTGCACCTTTTAATTGATTTACGTTAACCGCATCAGTACCGTTTACACCAGCCGCAACATTGGTAATTGTATTACCACCGTTGTTGAGACCATCTTTAGTAAGGCTTACAGCATTACCGCTAGCAGGTGTAATTGTTACACCGCCACCGTTCATAACTGTAGTATTACCTGCAGCATCCTTAGTTGTTACTGTTTCAAGACCTTTCAACTCTTTAGCCATACGAACCTTGAGGTTACCAGTACCGTCGGATACGACACCTAAATTATCTTCTGTAGTCAACTTGCTAGCATCAGTAATACCGCCGATAACGTTTACTTGTTCATTAAGCTTTTTGTTGATTACAGCGCCGCTATCGCCACTGTATTTCATACCATCGTCTTTAGTTGCCACTTGGTGGGTTTTACCATTTTCGTCTTGGTATTTAATACGCGTGATTTCGTTGCCTTCGATATCAGGGTCACCTTTTTCAACAGAGATATCAGCACTGCGACCGTCCTTACCATTAAGACCGATGTGACCTACACCGTCTTTACCGGACATGGATACAGCATCTTTACCGTCTTTACCAGCGATACCTACCTTGCCGTCTATGCCGTTCGCCGTATCTGGGCCTGTGATGGATACGCCATCTTGACCATCTTTACCAACTTTAATAGTCCCTTTATCGCCGTCGATTTCAACCTTGTCGCCAGCTTTGATTGTGCCTGCATTGCCATCGATAGCGATTTGTTTCTTCGGATCGGAGCCCAATGTTACTTGGTCTTTAAGACTTACTTCATAGTTTTTGGAACCATTCGGATTGTCACTTGGCGTAACCTTAATATTATCGCCCGCTGTTACCGTCGTAGTCGCAGCAGCTGCAGCTTGATCCAATTGAGATTTATTGACTGCATCAGTTGGAGCTGTACCAGCAGCTACATTCGTAATCTTGTTACCACCATTATCCAAACCATCTTTAGTTAGACTCACAGGGTTACCGCTAGCAGGTGTAATTTTCATGCCGCCGCCATTTACAACTGTAGTGTTGCCTGCAGCATCTTTAGTTGTTACTGTCTCAAGACCTTTTAAGTCTTTTGCCATACGAACCTTGAGGTTATTGCTACCATCGGATACGACACCTAAATTGTCTTCAGTAGTCAACTTGCTAGCATCAGTAATGCCACCGATTACGTTTACTTGCTCATTAAGCTTTTTGTTGATCACGGCACCGCTATCGCCACCGTATTTCATACCATCGTCTTTGGTTGCCACTTGGTGAGTTTTGCCATTTTCGTCTTGGTATTTAATACGCGTGATTTCGTTACCTTCGATATCAGGGTCGCCTTTTTCAGCAGTAATATCCGCACTACGGCCGTCCTTACCATTAAGACCGATGTGACCTACACCGTCTTTGCCGGACATGGATACAGCTTCTTTACCGTCTTTACCAGTAATGCCTACCTTGCCATCTGTGCCGTTCGCACCATCTGGACCTGTGATAGATACACCATCCTTATTATCACCTTTGCCAACTTTTACAGATTCAGCTTTAAGATTTTTGCTCATCTTCACGTCAATGGTCGTGTTGCCTGTTGCTGCATCTTGTTTGATGAAAGTCTTAATATTTTCACCGCTATAATCGCTATCAGCAGCTTTACCTTCGCCTTGTACGATTACTGTAGAACCTAATTTACTAGTTTGTACACCGCCTACATTGGCATCAAATTTAAGACCTGTTGCAGTTTGATTTGCCAAAGCTTGTTTCAATTGGTCTTCTGTTGCGGCACGACCAGATACAACATTACCTGGATCCCAAGTCTTATTATCAAGACCCGTAATATAGTTGCCTGTATTACCAGGATTCGCACCATCAGCTTGTTTACCCATTGTTACGTCCCCTGCTTTCACAGTGTCCGTAGCCGTAACAGATCTAACATTAAGGTCTTTCTTTAATTTAAGAGCAATCTTAGTATCATCACCAGTTTGAGTAATTTCTGTAGTGATGTTATCATCGCCGTTTACAGTTACTTTAGAGCCTAATTTATTCGTTTTTTCATCGTCATTATCCGCGTTAAAACGAAGGCCTTTATTGATAAGGTCAGTTTTAGTATTATCAATTTTATTATTTAAATCATTCTTGGCATTCGTAATTTGGTCACCAAGATCTTGCTTAACTTGATGTAATTGACCACCGTTAACTGCATCTTTGGAGTTCGGAGCCACGTCGCCGTTAGCAACATTCGTTACCTTTTGGTCGTTTGCATTGATACCATTTGGAGATACATAATTCTTACCACCTACGGTCAAACCGCCGTTATTGATGGTAGTATCACCAGCTGTAACACTGTCCAAACCAGTCAATGTTTTAGCCAATTTTACATTCAATGTACCTGTACCGTCGGATACAACACCGATATTGTTGTCAGACAATGTACCTGTAGCACCGCCTTTAACAGCAACCGTATCACCTAATTTCTTATTGATTGTTGCACCAGAGTCCCCATCAAAGTTCAAACCTTTTTCAATAGTTTTATTGATAGTAACGATATCACCAGCATTCTTTGCGATATTTTGCGTATTATTAGCAATATTACCGGCATTTGTTGTGATATTTTGTTTGTTATCAGCGATAGCTTGTTTATTTTTGTCAATTTGATCCTTATTGGTATTAACCGTATCGTTAACCTTTTTCAACTGATCTTCTGTAGCAGCGCGACCAGGAACAGCCACAGGATTGTCTACATTCCAATCTGTATTTTGAAGGCCTGTTACATGTCCTGCATTACCATCTACAGTTACAGGATGTGCAGTACCAACATTGATTGTATTGCCTAATCCAACAATATATTCCTTACCACCTGCTGCATTTGTACCTTCTGTTACAGTTACATTTGCATCTTTTGCTTTCACAGTAGGCGCTTTATCGATAGAGTTAATCGCATTTTGTAATTGACCATAGTTAACCGCATCATTAGAGTTAGTACCATCAGCTACATTGGTAATCTTTTGGTTGTTCGCATTGATACCGTTTGGAGATACATAGTTTTTACCATCTACGGTCAAACCGCCGTTATTGATAGTAGTGCCGCCAGCTGTAACGCTGTCCAAACCGGTCAATGTTTTAGCCAATTTAATATTTAGCGTATCAGTGCCATTGGAAACAACACCGATATTGTTATCTGTCAATTTAGTTGCATCAGTCACGCCGCCTACAACATTAGTTTGTTCGCCTAATTTACGCGTGAATTTATTATCTACAGCTGCTGCAGCTTTTACATCACCTGCATAGGATACGCCTTTTTCCACTTCTGTTTTAACTGCAAACAATTGGCTACCATTGATAGCATCAGTGGATGTAGCAGAAATACGACCAGCCGCTACATTAGTAACAGTCCGTTCCATACCTGCCTTACCTACGCTTACTGTGGAAGCAGGGTTTGTGCCTGCAAAGTTATGAGTGACCCCATTGATTGTAGCAGAAGGAGTAGCCGCAGCCGCTGCTGTTTCAGAGCCATTACCGATGGCTACGGCATTGTCATTAGCTACTTTCGTATTATTACCAAGAGCTAAACCATTAGCCCCTGTCACAGTAGCACTGTTACCTAAAACCATGCCGTTATCTGCGGAAATAGTGGAGTTACTACCTACTACATAGGAATTATCCGTTGTAATGGTATTCTTATAACCGAACGCACCGGCTGTATTACCTTTAACCGTACCAGCAGTAACCTTTTTAATTTTATCGCCATTAGACTCTGTAGTTTCAGTAACAGTAGCCGACCCTACGGTATTTTCACTACCGATAGCATATGCATTATTACCATATACCTTATTGCCTCTACCAAGAGCGCCTGCAGCAGAACCAGATAGAGTAGCATTTGTCATATCAAAGCCTACTATATTCGCATCGCCGAGGGATGTGGATTTCTCACCATACGCACCGGCTTGGCTACCGATAGCCAGAGAGTTATTCCCCCAGCTACGAGCCATAGCACCAATAGCGGAACTAGCCACACCTTTTGACAAGGAGTTAGCACCGATAGCATTAGAGCCTGTGCCTAAAGACTGTGTCATCATACCAATAGCAAGGCTGGCATTTCCGATAGAAGCAGTATTTACATAGTTCTTACTATCATTAAGACCTGCTGTACCCAATCCACTTGGATGTAATGCAGCCACTTCACGGTTAAAGTTTTTCTGCGTACCTGGCACCGCTAAATCAGGAATAACCTTATATAAATCAGGTTTTGCTTTATCGATATCATCACCGCCGATAGCGATAGAAGAGTGTCCAATAGATCTTACATCACCACCGATAGCGACAGATTGTGTGCCATATACCTTCGCTACACTACCGATAGCTACAGATTGTGAAAACAGCTGTCCGTCACCATCAACAGTAGCATTCTTTCTAATTATATTAGCTTCCGCTGCAGCACCGATGACTACGTCACCACGAGAACCGTAAGAAGCAGCTTCTGCACCCATTACAACTGCGCCGGAGCCAGGTTGTTGATGATACATGGAAATCGTGCTCTTTGCTTGACGACCTATTACAATATCGCCATTTTCCTTTGCCACTGACCCTTGACCGATAGCAATAGTACCCGCAGGATATGGAACCTTCACTCGTTGTTGCCCTTCAGCCTTCGCACCATTACCGATGGCAATACCATTTTCACTTGTTGCTAATGTAGCCGCGTCATTACCTATCGCCACAGACTTAGCACCTGCGGATTTTGCATTATCGCCGACTGCCACGCTATTGCTACCAGTAGCAGCAGCGCCAGGGCCTTGTACTACATTTGCTTCTGCAATCCCCGATACTAAACAACCCGTAATAGCAAACACGCATAAAGCTGCACGGAAAGTAATGCTCGTTCTTGCAGAACTCACACTAGCTTTACCTCCACCGCTCTTAACTAACTCAGATACTACAACGTAGCAATTTTTAGCTTTACTCCAAATTACATTATAAATTCGATTCATGTTATTCCTTTCTCACCGAACTACCGGCTCTACCGGTTAAGCCTTCTATTTATAGCCTCATATAAAATACAAAATAAAAGAAGAAGTAATAGACATAAAAAATCATCTACACTTCTAACATAAAACAATAGTACTCAATACTATAGTTTAAGTACTATTACGTATATCTTTTCCTATAAGATACTCACTCTAGCGACTACTATATCAAATAATTTCAATATTGTAAACAACTTTTTCATGTTTCATTCATTTTTATGGTTTATTTAATAGATTTAAAAAATAAGATAGAAATTCTTCATCTTTTCTATATATTTGTGGAATTAAATTTACATATTCACATACAAAAGATTTAATCTATGTATGACAAAAGCCGAGGCGGTTTGTGCCTCGGCTTTCGTCATATGATATAGTCTAAATTTTATTGAATTGTAGGTGCATTAATCGCTTTGCGAAGGTCTACTGTTGGAAGTTCATCCACCGTAGGACCCATTTTTTCATCTACAGGTTTTACGCGATTATTACCGTCCTTCATGGCTTCGTTCAAGCTGAAGATTACCATTTCATTCATATAGAAACGCAATTCATCATCATGTACATTGGCCGTATTGCGATCCAAGATATCGATGATTTGTTGCGCATAGTCCAATTTAGCGTCTTCAGATACAGTCGCATTCTCTGTGAAGAACTGTTTGTAATCGTTGTACAAACGATCTAATGCCAAACGCCCATAGCTATCGTTTTTATAACGATGACTCACGATGTACCAACTACGACGAACGTTCATATAGTACAATACATTGTTACGGTAACGCTCTTGACCGGTCATAACGCGGGAATCATCCATGATACGTTTGCCCTTTTGGTCCAATTGGAATTGTGTGAAAGCGTTAACAACGTCACGAACTTCTTCGCTAGGCACGGAAAGTGCCACTTCTGTTTCAAGCACATTCAATGGTTCAGCTGGTTGTTCTGGCATCATCAATCGATCTTGAGCCGCATCCGCTTGGCCTACCGCGCACACACAAGCAAGAGCCAATACAGGCATAAATGTTTTGAATTTCATACTTCCTCCTTATGATGAGCCGCCCTAGAAGGGCGGCTTTCATATTCCTTACATAACAAGACTAAGAATTTTTTTATTTGGAAAGTCCTACTTGTTGCATCAACAATGCGATTTGAGCTTTCATTTCTTCATTATCGCGTTGTACTTGATCGTATTTAGCAGTTAACTCTAAGTCATGTTGTTTCATGCGTTCATTTTCAGCTTTTAACGCAGTCACTTCATCTTGCAATACATACGCAGAGCTGATAGGGCCTGCTTTATAGCGTGCTGGAATAGCTTTCTTAGCATCGGATGTACCAAATTTGTAGGATACACCCGCATTAATCATGTTGTCATGACCGCCAAGAGATACGCCCATATGGAACATTGTAGATTCATTAGTATAGTGTGCTACGCCTACAGCAGCAGCTGTACTGCCTTTGTAGTGGCCTACAGCAGCCAATACTTGCGTTGGTTCCAATGGATCATATTGTAAAGGTTTGAGGCCGGAAATAGCTGCACTAGTAGCACCTACATCAGCGATCTTACCATCCACACTACGCATAGCATTGCTCAATTGATTTACGTTAACCGCATCAGTGCCATCTACACCAGGGCCTACATTAGTAATTCTATTACCACCGTTATTGAGACCGTCTTTAGTAAGGCTTACAGCATTACCTTGAGCAGGTGTAATTGTCACGCCGCCACCGTTCATAACAGTCGTATTACCAGCAGCATCTGTAGTAGTTACGGACTCAAGACCTTTCAAGTCTTTCGCCAACTTGATGTTATAGCCATCACCAGCAGCGTTTTTCACAACACCAATATTGTTATCCGCTAAACGGTTCACATCCGCACCACCAGTAAGGTTCATAGTATCTCCCAATCCACGAACCACTTTACCGCTATCACCAGGTTGGTCACCTTGGAATACACGGCCTGTTCTTGCTTTGTTATTGAAGTCGTCATTAACAGCTTTCAATTGGTCTTCTGTTGCGGCACGACCAGGAACTGCTACAGGATTTTCAGGATCCCAAGTTTTGTTATCCAAACCTGTTACGAAGTTGCCTTCTTTACCGTCGGAAGTTTGTTTACCTACAACAACGTCGCCAGCTTTCACAGTATTTGCCGTTACGGAACCGTCATTGCCGTCAATCTTAACTTGATTACCGCCATTGCCAGCTGTAATCGTACCTGCAGAACCGTCGATGTTAACTTGTTTTGCTGGATCTTGACCAAGAGTGATCTTATCGTTCAAGGCCATTTTGATAGCGCCATTGTCCACGGAAGTTTTGATGTTGCCGTCACCTTTCAAGTCGATTGTCTCGCCAAGAGGTTTCTTCACGGATTGACCGTCTTCCGCTTTAAGTCCAAAGCCTGTGGATTTGATGTCTTCAATAGCTGTATGCAATTGACCGCCGTTTACAGCGTCCTTGCTACCAGCGCCAATAGTACCATCAGCCACATTAGTGATCTTCTTATCAGCCGCATCGATACCGTCTTTTGTTACCTTAGGACCATTTTCGATAGTCAAACCGTCTTTATTAACAGTAACTGCTTTGTTACCACCATCATTGATTTGCAATCCATCTTTAGTCAACTTGGTCGCTTCATTAGCGCCATCCTTGATAGTAACACCGTTTGTATCCATCTTAGTGTTGCCTGTAGTTACAGTCTTAGCAGTTACAGTATCTACAGTGATGTCTTTTTTCAATTCTACCTTAACAGCACCGTCGTCTACGGATGTTTTGATATTTTTGTCATCACCTTTAACCTTAACAGTTTCACCAAGAGCTTTCTTCACGGATTGACCGTCTTCTGCTTCAAGGCCAAAGCCTTTAGTTTTAAGGCTTTCAACAGCATCATGCAATTGACCGCCGTTAACAGCGTCTTTGCTATCTTTGGCAACCGTACCGTCTTGAACGTTTGTAACCTTCTTGCCTGCTGCATCGATGCCGTCCTTCGTCATAGATGGACCATCAGTAATCTTCACGCCGTCTTTTGTAACAGCTGTCAACGGATTACCAGCTGCATCATTGATAGTCATGCCTGCGCCGTTTACAACGGTTTTACCGTTTGCACCGTTAGCTCCGTTGTTGAAAGTAATGGAGTTCAAGTCTTTAAGGTCTTTTGCCAAACGAACATTGAGGATATTATTTTTGCTGATAACGCCAATATTGTTTTCAGTCAAATCAGCTTCGTTTGTTACGCCGCCCTTAATGTCCAATTGTTCATTAAGTTTTTTCTTAATCACATTACCGGAGTCACCACCGTATGCCATACCATCATCCTTGGTTGCCACTTGATGTGTCTTACCATTTTCATCAGTGTATTTAATACGAGTGATTTCGTTACCGTTGAGGTCCGGATCACCTTTTTCAACAGAAATATCAGCGCTACGGCCGTCTTTACCGTTGAGTCCGATGTGACCTACGCCGTCTTTACCAGAAATAGATACAGCTTCTTTGCCATCCTTACCAGTAACAGCTACCTTGCCGTCTGTACCGTTGTCAGGACCTGTAATGGACACGCCATCCTTACCATCTTTGCCAACCTTCACGGATTCAGCTTTAAGGTTTTTATTCATCTTCACATTGATAGTTGTATCACCAGATGCTGGATCTTGTGTGATGAAAGTTTTAAGGTTTTCACCGCTGTAATCATCGTCAGCTGCAGTGCCTTCACCTTTAATAGTCACTTTGGAGCCAAGCTTGTTAGTTTTTTCGCCGCCTTGGTTAGCATCGAATTTCAAACCTTTATTAGTCAATGCATCCGCACTATCTTTGATTTTGTCATTCAAGTAGTCCACATTAACCGCTTCGCTGCCATCGTTGCCTGTAGCATATGCCACATTCGTTACGTGAGTGCCACCTTGTTTGTTGTTATATGCAGGACCTTCGTAAGTTACCTTGGATTTATCAAGGTTACCTGTAGGATCCAAATCATACTTAACAGCGCGGTCATCCAATTTATCAAGTTTGGATTTAGAAGCAATGTCTTTGATTGTAACGGTTTCTGTTTTATCTGGATGATTCTTATCCTGTACAGTCAAGGCTACATCGCCATTCGCATCCACGGTATAGTCACCATTAGAGCCTGCCGCTTGATTTTTGATCAAACGATAATCAGTAGAGTTAGCACTTTGAGCATCCAACGCTTTTTTCAATTGATCTTCTGTTGCCGCACGACCAGATACAATCTTATTTGCATCCCAATCTTTATTATCAAGGCCTGTTACATAATTGCCTGTTTCGCTGTCGCCAGCTGTGTTGTTAACAGTTTGACCACCCATAGTAGCACCGCCTGCTTTCACAGTCTTAGCGGCTGTTACGGAATCAAGATTTTTAAGGTCTTTCGCCAATTGAAGTTCCAATTTGTCAGTGCCATCAGCTTTTACGTTGATGTTGCCAGATGCGCTCTTGAACGCTGCAGATTCAGCTTCAGTTACGCCTTCACCTTGTACTTTCACCAAGGAGTTCAATTTTTGTTTATTCACAGTACCAGAATTGTTACCAGTGAATTGTAAACCGTCCTCCATAGTCGCAACTTGGTGTTCGCCGTTGCCGTCTTTGTAAACGATACGTGTAAGACCGTTTGTACCATCAACACCTTTTTCACCTTTAACGCCTGTCGCAGAATCGTCGTAACCAGGTTTCACGGACAAGTCGATACCATTAGTACCATTCACGCCGTTCGTTCCAGCAGGACCTGTCAAGCCGATGTGGCCTACGCCGTCTTTACCGGAAATAGAAACTGCTTCTTTACCGTTTTTATCAGTAACAGCTACCTTGCCATCTGTACCGTTCGCTGTGTCAGGACCTGTAATAGATACGCCGTCCTTACCATTTTTGCCAACCTTCACAGATTCAGCTTTAAGGTTTTTGTTCATTTTCACGTCAATAGTCGTATTGCCTGTTGCCGCATCTTGATTGATGAAAGTTTTAAGATTTTCACCGCTATAATCAGCGTCAGCAGCAGTACCTTCACCTTGAATTGTAACAGTGGATCCTAACTTGTTAGTTTGTACGCCGCCTACATTAGCATCAAATTTAAGACCTGTATTAATAAGTTCATTTTTAGCATCATGTAATTGACCGCCGTTTACAGCATCTTTAGAACCAGCCGCTACGTTACCGTCTTTCAAGTTAGTAATTTTTGTACCGTTAGGACCTTCCAAAGTTACTGTGTCATGGCCTGTGTTACCGTCATATTTTACGGAACGATCTTTTACATTATCTAGTTCAGTTTTAGACGCAATATCCTTAATTGTTACAGTTTTAACATCACTGGATTTTTCGTCTTTTACCTTCAAGTCTACTTGATTGTTTTCAACCTTATAGGAACCGTCTACGGCGTTGTTCGGATTAGCAATTAAGCGATAATCCGTAGAACTTGCATTAGCCGCTTTCAAAGCATCACTAACCGTTTTTAACTGTTCTTCAGTAGCCGCACGGTTTGGTACATATACAGGATCTGCAATATTCCAAGATGTATTATCTAAACCTGTTACAAAGTTACCAGTTTGGTTAGCACCTTTGTTATCTGCTACCGTATGATTACCTACAGTGGCAGTGCCTGCTTTCACAGTGTCGGATGCCGTTACGGATTGCAAGCCGGTCAAGTTTTTCGCCAATTGCAATTGTAATTTTGCATTGCCATCAGCGCCAACAGCCGCAGAAGTAACACCAATATTATTGCCTGTAGCAAGATCGGAAGCACTTGTTACACCACCGTTGATGTCCACTTGTTTGTTAAGCTTAACATTAGATGTAGCACCCATGTCGCCTTTGAATTTAAGACCGTCGTTCAAAGTTGCCACTTCTTCGTTGGAGCCATCAGGTTTTTGGTATATAATACGTGTTGTAGTTGTGCCAGGAGCGCCGTCTACACCAGGTTGACCGTCACGAGTAACGGAAATGTTAGTTGTTACACCATCTTTACCGTTGATACCGATTTTACCGTCCTTACCGTTTGCACCAGTTGCAGTAATCGTTTCCACATTAAGGTTTTTACCAAGTTTCACATCAATTGTGCTATCGCCGTTAGCATCTTGAGAGATATCCGTAATGATATTAGAATTATCCCCTTTAACTGCTACTTTGGAGCCCAATTTATTTGTTTTTTCGCCGCCTGTATTAGCGTCGAATTTAAGACCTTTATCAATAAGATCTTGTTTAGTTGTATCAATCTTATTGTTTAAATCATTTTTAGTATTTGTGATTTGGTCACCAAGATCCTGCTTAACTTGATGTAATTGACCGCCGTTTACAGCATCTTTAGAACCAGCCGCTACGTTACCATCTTTCAAGTTAGTAATTTTTGTACCGTTAGCACCTTCTAATGTTACTGTGTCATGACCTGTATTACCATCGTATTTCACAGAACGATCTTTTACTTTATCAAGCTCTGTTTTAGACGCAAGATCCTTGATTGTTACAGTGTTAACCGTACCGGATTTTTCGTCTTTCACTTGCAAATCAACTTTATTGTTATCAACTTTATAAGAGCCGTCTGCCGCATTGTTCGGATTAGCGATCAAACGGTAGTCCGTAGCACTTGCATTAGCCGCATTAGCCGCTTTTACAGCATCGCTGACAATTTTAAGTTGATCTTCTGTTGCCGCACGACCGGATACAAAAGTAGGATCAGTTAAAGTCCAAGATTTATTATCCAAACCAGATACAAAATTACCATTTTGAGTCGCTGACTTGTTGTCTGTTACAGCTTGGTTACCCATAGTAGCAGTACCAGCTTTTACAGTTCTTGTAGCAGTTACCGTATTAACATTGATATCTTGACCCAATGCAACCTTAATCGTTGTATCGTCGCCAGTTTGTGTAATTGTAGTGTTGATGTTAGTACCATCACCAGCTACTGTTACCTTGGAGCCTAATTTATTTGTTTTTTCGCCGCCATTATCCGCATCGAATTTCAAACCTTTATTAATAAGCTCTGTTTTTGTATCATCAAGTTCTGTTTTGGATGCAATATCCTTGATAGTTACAGTTTTCTTATTCGCAGGATTTTTAGCATCTTGTACAGTCAAGTCAACTTTATTGCCAGATACAGTGTAAGCTTTATCAGCAGCACTGCTGTTTTCAACTAATTGATAGTCAGGAGCATCTACGTCAACTTTATATGTTTTATATGTACCGTCAGTACCTTCTGTAATCGTTGTGTTTTTACCAGCAACAACTTTAACTGCTTTTTGCGCTTCATTACGAATAACAGATTTACCGCCGTCCGTAATGTTGGACAAGTCTTTATTTGCCGCATTGTCAATCTTGTTCTTAGTTGCATCAGTCAACGTCACATCAATTGTTTGGTTGTTAACAGATGTCGTAACATAAGAACCATCGCCTTTTACAGTCAATGTTTGATTGTCCAATAAAACGTCATTGTTACCGCTGTTACCGGCTACTTTCAAGTTAACATTGCGCAATTGTGCCACGTTAACAGCATCAGTATCCGCAGTACCTGCAGCCACGTTTGTGATTTGACGAGTTTTTGTACCACCGTCACCTAGGGACACCGCACCCATAGTGGATGTCAACGCAGCACCTGTCAATCCGCTATATCCGTTTGTACGGCTGTCTACAGTTTTAACATTATAACCTGCTTTACCGGCCGCAACGGAAGCAACGGAATTCGCACCCAATGCAACGCCGTCATCTACGCTGGATTTAGCTTTATAACCGATCGCTGTGCTGTTCGCATTAGCTGCAGTCGCATCAGCCCCGACAGCTGTAGCAAAGTTACCTGCTGCAGAAGTACGTACACCGGCTGCTGTCGCGTTATTGCCTGTAGCACCTGTGTTATCGTAGTTCGCATCGGCAGATGTGCCTTTAGCACTAAAGAAATTCGTTTGCGCCGCTTCAACAGCTTCTTTTACCGTATGGTATGTGCTGTTCTTGATATTGAAATCAGGCGCTTTATATGTAGAACCATTCGCTTCATAGCCCGTATAAGTAGGACCTGCGATGGATTTTGCCAAGTTACTGTTTACAAATTTTAATTGTTTTACATTTGTTGCGTCAGTATCGTTTTCACCGCCTGCTACGTTGATGATACGGCGTTCAGAACCTACGTTACCTACCGCAACTACACCGTTTGCAACATTGTTATTTTGTTGGTTAGTGAAAGCAGAGAAACCATTAACCAAGGCACCTCTTACTTCCGTACCAGTACCCAATGCCAAGGAGTTATTGGATTCTGCAACGGCATTTGTACCGATAGCCATGGAGTTAGTACCTGTAACAGTTGCACCAAGACCGATAGCTGTCGTATTAGTATTGTTTGCTTTTGCTTCTTTACCGATTGCAATGGCACCATCTTTAGAGGCATTCGCCGCACCGCCAAGTGCAAGCGCATCAGCACCCAAGGATTTTGCATTACCGCCTAATGCGATGGAGTTGGATAATTTTGCTTGAGAAGAACTACCCATAGCAATAGCATCAGCACCAGCAGCATTAGAACTACTACCCATAGCAAAGCTGCTTACACCACTTGCATTTGCACTTTTACCCATTGCCACGGCATTTTGTGCGGATGATTGCGCCGTATTACCGATGGCAAAGGCATTCTCTGCACTAGCATTAGCACTATAACCCATGGCTACCGCATTGGCGCCACCAGTACTGGATGAAGAACCGAATGCCATAGAATCATCTGCACCAACTGCAGTACGAGCTTTTGTACCGAAAGCAAGAGAACGAGCCCCTTCTGTTACGGTATTACCATCGCCATTATATTTAGCACTTGGAGTACCATGTTGTTGACCAGGTAATTTTATAGTTTCTGCCGCACCGATTGCAATGGATTGATCCGCTTTTGCTGTAGCGGAGTAACCCATGGCAAAACTACCATTACCCTTTGCCCAAGATGCAGTACCCAATGCTGTAGAGAACTCACCTTCTGCAGCAGATTGACGCATCATAGCCAAGGAGTTAAATCCACTCGCCTTTGTGGCTGTACCAAGAGCCATGGCAGATGGGGATAAAGCTTGTGCATAATGACCTAGTGCAAAGGAAATACCACCTGTAGCCTGAGCATAGTTACCGATAGCTAAGCCGGAATAATAAGTTGGATTACCAGTTTCCTGAATATTTGTATTTTTACCGATAGCAATGCCGGCAAAGCTATTTTCTGTATAGTTACCTCTATCTGTACCATTGTACAAATGACTATTATCAAATGGTGTCAAGTTTCCAGGATTTTGATAGTTATATAAATAACTACCTTCACTATAAACTACATTACCAGTAGCATAACCAGCGCCATTTACATCATTAATCGTCATAGCAGTATATGTAGCAGCATTAACTGTAGTAATATTACCACCCATTAATAATGCAGCCACCGCCATAATCGCACTCATGCGTGCCCAGGTTGTACCGTTTTGTACGGATTTCACCTTACCGCCACCTGTTTTTACAATTTCAGATACTACAACGTAGCATTTTTTTGTTTTACTCCAAATAACATTATAAATTCGATTCATGATTATCCTTTCTTACCGAAAACTCAGTAAAACACACCACTTGTGTTGCATAATATTGCAAAGATAATAAAAAGAAGAAGTATAAAGATTAATTATCATCTACACTTCTTACACCAAATATTAGTATTCCAAATTACGATCTGAATACTATAATTATTCATGATTCTTCATCATATACTCATCCACGGCAATACAATATCAAAAAATTTCTATCTTGTAAACAACTTTTTCATCTTTTCTTCATTTTTGTCATCTATTTATTTCTATTTTAATACTTTTTAATTTTAAGAAATACAATCTTCATCTTTCCTATTAAAATTTACGATAAATCCACATATCGGAATATAACGATTATTGTAATTACGTAATCAATTTCATATTTTTAGACTTTTCAGTTTAGTACTTTCATAGATAAGATAATTTTATATACAGAAAAATTATCACCTACAGGTACACGAAAAAGCCGAGGCCCTAGAGCCTCGGCTTTCACAATATAAATCATATATATTCTATTTTTTATTAACCCTTACACGTTCAATAGTCGGTTGTCCTTCATGGTTCTTGGCAATAGTATCCACACGGAATAACGCCATTTCAGGACCAAATTCAGATACAAGTCGATCATCGACAGCAACACCGTTTTGAATAGCTCGGTACACAATTTGAGCAAATTCATAACGGGTCAACATACGATCCCCTCCGAATGTACCATCAGGATAGCCTTCCACAAGACCCCGTCGAGATAGATCGCTAACCGCCGCATATGCCCAGTGATTATTCGGCACATCAGGGAATAATGTGCTGTGGTCTGCTTTCATATTTGTTCCAGCCAGGCCATTCAAAAGAGCAGTCAACTTTTGAATCTGCGCATTTTGTACCGCTACAGTTTTCTTAAGTTCCAAAACTTCCTTACCGATAGCTACACGAGAACGGGATACATTACTGTGAGCACCTACTTTCACAGACATACCTGCATTTACAACGGTTTCGCCATTACCAACAGTAGATCCTACGCTAAACTGCAAGTCCTCATTCGGTCTGTAAAAAGCCCCCAATGCAGCGGCGTTGCCGTCATGATAGTGGCCATAACCAGCAGCAAAGTCCCATTTTGCATCAGGATCGAAATCCAACGGATGCAAGGCGGCAAGTGCAGCCGCTCCGGCCACAGATTTGTTAACCTTTTTATCGAGGCGAGCTACATTCCGCCCCATATTCGTTACATCCTGCTTGATATTAGTAATGTCACCCTGAATATTGGTTACATTCTTTTTAATATTGGTCACATCACCTTGTATATTGTTAATGTTTGTCGTGTTATTTGTAATCTGATTCGTTATATCATCAGATAGACTTACCTTATAATCTTTAGTAGTTCCGTTCGTCGTAGTTGTCACATTAATATGTTTACCTGCACTGACGGTAGTGGAGCCGTTCGCATTCACTTGATTTTGCAACTTTTTGAGCTGTGCCACATTCACCGCATCCGTATCCTTTGTGCCGGCTGCTACGGATGTAATCTGACGCGTAATATTGTTATTTGCATCACCGACAGATACGGCCGATTTAGTCGCCTTCCACGTAGAATCCGTATTCGTGGACTGTGCCTTTGTACTCGGATCATACCCAACGGATCCAGCTGCCACAGTAGCCTTCGATTCACTGCCCAATGCAACGCCGCCCTCTACGGTTACATTCGTATTATGTCCGACAGCGACCGCATTATTAACAGATGTCGTAGTCTTGCTGTCTGTGGAACCAATGAGAACTGCATGATTCGCATCTTTCACCTCACGATTATCCCCCATCACAAGACTGTTCTTAGAATTAGTCACCGTATTTTCAGACCCTATTACGGTCGTATTGGACACCTTATCCGCCGTATTGTGAAAGCCCGTTAACATGGTATTCTTACTTTCTTTGCCTTGAGAGCCAGTCAATGTGTTATTTACACCCATAAGTGCAGAGCGAAGTGTATAATCCGCCTTATTACCGCTACCAAATGCCATAGTAGAACCGCCACCATTAGAATTTTTGACAGCGGAACGTAATTTCTCAGATAATTCCTTAGCGGAATTACCGCCCGAACTTGGCGCTGAAATACTGGTTACAGAATTCGTTATTTCATTCCCAGCACCAAATACGAGAGATCCATTGGAGTTAAAGGTTCGATTGGCAGTGCCTACGATACTATTTGCAACCCCAGAGTATTGAGAGCTAGCACTTGTCGATTCAATACTATTTAAAGACCCTGTAATAGTAGCACCAAAATTCTTAGTGGCATCAGCGGTAGTGGTAGGATAACCTGAAGAGGCAATCGAATAAGCCCCTACAATAGAAGAAAACAAACCATTAGAATAACTATTCGCTCCTATAGTTGTGGAAAATAAATGTCCATTATTATTTTTGGTATTAGAACTATCTACATCCACATCACCTAATTTTCCTTTATAATTATGGGTCCCCAACATAATACTGCCAGAACGAGCATAGGTGTTTTGACCAATAGCCATTCCGGTTACCATCTTTTCAGGATTTTTTGGGAGCCCGAAAGGTATACCAAAAAGATTTTTGTATCCAGCCTGATTAAAATCAAACGCTCTTTCCATTCCGCCTACCATATTTTCGACGAATGAATTCGCACCTATGGCAATGCCGCCACCTTGATCAATATAATTATTAATATGTGCCTTTCCACCAATTACAATATCACCTGTGGACGGCTGTCCGACACCACCCGAATACTCTATAGTAGCCCCTTTACCAATGGCTACGTTTTCCGCCTTTGGTGCATTGCTACCCGTACCGATGGCTACACCGTTACCGCTACCCGGTGCCACATCCACCGCTCCGGCCACATATAGGCTCGATAACAACACACCATTAATCAACACCGATAATATAAGTTTACGCTTGCTCATTTTATCCTCTCCAATCCCTAATGAATTCCACGTGTAACTTATTCTTCATTATATTTTCATGAATATTGTGCCACTCTTTTTCTATTTTGTAAACAAAATAAATTTTTATGAATTAATGTATAAAAAAAGGAACTGTCTTTTCATATCAGATGACAATCATCTGATATGATAAAACAGCTCCCTATGTTGCTTTTATCTAAAAAATAAATATGGATTCTTATGCTACTTTTATCAAAATAATAAATATATATATATCAATCTATCAATCAACGTGCACCGTATGTTGGCGGCGCACATTTTCTAGCATATTCGCACGAACCGATGCTTTTGCATCCGATCGATGGTTACCACCAAACCATGCCGTATCAACCCCGGCTAGACGGAACATGATTTTTCCGTACGGACTGCCATGCTCATGCTCGGGCTTATTATAGCCCATGTCCACGGAAATCCTCGGCGTGAGCTGCAACTCCGTACCGATACGCAAGCCATGCTTATCCTCACTACGCCGCAACTGCCAACGATAGGCTTCCATGTACACGCGCGCCCAACGGGCATTCTTAAAGCTAGTCCCATATTCCGCAGTATATCCGTTAGACACGCTCTCCAAGCGTGTCGCACCGTCAAGGGAACGCTCGCTGGACACACCGCGATACCAGTTCATGCGAAATGCACCGATACCCGATACATACTCCAGCCCGACACTCATGCGACTGTGATTACCTCTGAACCGATGGTCATAAAACAGATTACCACCGTAATAATGGTCATCGTTCGCTGCGATTCGGCGATAGCCGATACCCACATTCGCCGTCGTTCCTGTATCCGCTGCATTCGCCAACCTCTCCTGTGTAAACCACACATGACGAGATGTCTCATCATAGTAACCTAGTGGTTGCAATGTTTCCACACCGTACAAGGGCTTCCAGTTTTTCTGAAAGCGCAATGACACGACGGTTCTCTGCATCCACGGTTTTGCCTTCGATCCGTGCATTGCGGAATGAACACCAGTCATAACCACCGCCTGCAACGCAGAGTTGACTGCATCCGTATCGGAATAACGAGTCGTCTTTTTATCTGTGGAGTCCGGCATCTCCAATCCGCCCTGACCGATGACATGATCTGGAGTATGAGACGAATTAACATGGAATGTATCTGAGTCGTCAGATAAGGCGACCGTACTTTCACTATGAACTTGTTTTACCCTAGTCCCCTGTATAGGCTGCTCTGCTTTACTTACCTGCTCCCCCGATACAGGCATGACAAACATATAAAGGGCACTCATCAACACGATTATATATTTCATTACACACTCTTACGTACAAACACACTTTTCATTACGCACATAATTATTTATTTAATTATGTACTTAATACGTCATTACACACGCCGATGACTCATGATTTTATCATGAACAAAACATGAAATTATTTCTATTTTATATAAATATATAGAGGCTTGTCAATGCATATAGAATGCAATTTATACATATAAAATGCTAGAATACAATTTATAGAATAAATAAATATTTAAATTTTATAAATATGTGTCAAAGGTTTCTTATTAACTATAAATACCTAT
>OKAL01000132.1_pt1 | contig 38507 bp, 34 predicted proteins | sample 1612781 | NCBI WGS metagenome assembly OKAL01 (sample SAMN04436817, study PRJEB24849) | human gut metagenome | biome: human gut; feature: NICU; material: stool | host: Homo sapiens | place: USA: Saint Louis, MO | collected 2011-05-05 | reverse complement strand
ATATTTTCATCATCCAGTCCACTTGTGCCCCTACTAACGACAACCTGATGGAATTGGTCGTTATGGTTGATGCGCTGCGCCGTGCTTCCGCAGGCCGTATCACCGCCGTTATTCCTTACTTCGGCTATGCACGTCAGGATCGTCGCGTACGTTCCGCTCGTGTACCGATTACTGCTAAAGTCGTCGCTGATTTCCTGTCCAGCGTTGGCGTTGACCGCGTCCTCACCGTTGACCTGCATGCTGAACAGATCCAGGGCTTCTTTGACGTACCGGTTGATAACGTATTCGGTAGCCCGATCCTGTTAGAAGACATGCTGCAGCTGAATCTGGACAACCCGATTGTGGTTTCTCCGGACATCGGTGGCGTCGTGCGTGCCCGCGCTATCGCTAAACTGCTGAACGATACCGACATGGCTATCATCGACAAACGACGCCCGCGCGCGAACGTTTCTCAGGTGATGCATATTATTGGTGACGTTGCAGGTCGTGACTGCGTGCTGGTTGATGATATGATCGATACCGGCGGTACGCTGTGTAAAGCAGCAGAAGCACTGAAAGAACGTGGTGCAAAACGCGTATTTGCTTACGCTACCCACCCGATCTTCTCAGGTAATGCGGCAAACAACCTGCGCAATTCAGTGATTGATGAAGTCGTTGTCTGTGACACTATTCCACTGACTGACGAAATCAAAGCACTGCCAAACGTGCGTACATTGACCCTGTCGGGTATGCTGGCCGAAGCGATTCGTCGTATCAGCAACGAAGAATCCATCTCTGCTATGTTCGAGCATTAATCGAGCCCGGCTCAAAAACCCGCTGCGGCGGGTTTTTTTATCTGCAACATCTATTTGTATGACTTATGCCTCCTTCACCTGCCATTTAGTTGACAGATGATGCGCTCATGGATGAAACATTATTGTGAACAGATTATTTTCCTCACATGTGATGCCTTTCCGCGCCCTCATCGACGCTTGTTGGAAAGAAAAATATACCGCTTCTCGCTTTACCCGCGACCTGATCGCCGGGATAACCGTTGGGATCATTGCCATTCCGCTGGCGATGGCCCTGGCAATAGGCAGTGGCGTGGCGCCGCAGTACGGCTTGTATACCTCAGCCGTGGCTGGGATTGTTATCGCCCTTACCGGGGGTTCACGTTTTAGCGTATCTGGACCAACTGCCGCCTTCGTGGTGATTCTGTATCCGGTGTCGCAACAGTTTGGGCTGGCAGGCCTGCTGGTCGCAACGCTAATGTCCGGGATATTCCTGATCCTTTTCGGCCTCGCCCGTTTTGGTCGCCTGATCGAATATATCCCGGTATCCGTTACGTTAGGTTTTACATCGGGTATTGGTATCACCATCGGTACCATGCAGATTAAAGATTTTCTCGGTCTGCAAATGGCCCATGTCCCGGAGCACTACCTGCAAAAGGTCGGCGCGCTGTTTATGGCCCTGCCAACCCTCAACGTTGGCGATGCCGCAATTGGCGTGGTGACGCTGGGGATCCTGATTTTCTGGCCGCGTCTGGGGATCCGACTGCCGGGCCACCTTCCTGCGCTGCTGGCAGGCTGTGCGGTAATGGGGATTGTGAACCTGACCGGCGGCCATGTCGCCACCATCGGTTCTCAGTTCCACTACATTCTGGCTGACGGCTCGCAGGGTAACGGCATCCCGCAGTTGCTGCCGCAACTGGTATTACCGTGGGACATGCCGGAGTCAAACTTTACCCTGAGCTGGAGTTCGTTACAGGCGCTGTTACCGGCCGCCTTCTCCATGGCGATGCTCGGGGCGATTGAATCTCTACTGTGCGCCGTCGTGCTCGATGGGATGACCGGCACCAAGCATAAAGCCAACAGTGAGCTGATTGGCCAGGGCCTGGGTAACATCGTGGCACCGTTCTTCGGTGGTATCACCGCCACGGCGGCAATTGCCCGTTCTGCGGCAAACGTCCGCGCCGGGGCGACCTCACCAATTTCAGCGGTCATCCACGCGATTCTGGTGATCCTTGCCCTGCTGGTGCTTGCGCCGCTGCTTTCCTGGTTACCGCTTTCCGCCATGGCCGCCCTGCTGCTGATGGTGGCATGGAACATGAGTGAAGCGCATAAAGTGGTGGATCTGCTGCGTCATGCGCCAAAAGACGACATCATTGTCATGCTTATGTGTATGTCGCTGACGGTGCTATTCGACATGGTGATCGCCATCAGCGTCGGTATCGTTCTCGCCTCCCTGCTGTTTATGCGTCGTATCGCGCGCATGACGCGTCTGGCGCCGGTCAACGTAGATGTACCTGACGATGTGCTGGTGCTGCGCGTTATTGGCCCACTTTTCTTTGCCGCTGCGGAGGGATTATTTACCGATCTCGAATCGCGTATTGCAGGTAAACGTATTGTGGTCTTAAAGTGGGACGCGGTCCCGGTACTGGATGCCGGTGGTCTGGACGCTTTCCAGCGGTTTGTAAAACGCCTCCCGGAAGGGTGTGAACTGCGGATCAGTAATCTGGAATTCCAGCCGTTACGTACAATGGCGCGCGCGGGCATTCAGCCGATTGCCGGACGCCTGACGTTCTTCCCGAATAAAGACGCCGCGCTGGCAGATATCAGCTGACGTGTAGCCCGGCCAGGCGAAGCGCCGCCGGGCTACAAATGACAGGCAAAAAAATGGCTCCCGTGTGTGGGAGCCATTTTTATAATCAGCTTATTGCTTACGCGTTCAGCAGTTGCTCAGCTGTCGCTTTCACGCTTGCCAGCAGGACTTTGACATCCTCCAGACACACCGTTGGGTTCAGCAGCGTCAGCTTCAGGCAGGTTACGCCATCTGCTTCGGTCACGCCAACGTTGGCGCTACCAGAAGCCAGCAGAACGTCGCCAATACGCTGGTTCAACAGCGCAACGAACGCCATGTCGTCACTGTGCGGACGGAAACGGAACAGCACGCTTGCCAGCTGCGGCTCCATCACCAGTTCCAGGTGTGGCTGAGTTTTCACAAACGCAGCCACATCACGCGCCAGCGTTACGCCGTTATCAATGATTTCGGCATACTGCTTTTTGCCCAGCGCTTCGAGCCCCATCCACAGCTTCAGCGCGTCAAAACGGCGCGTGGTCTGCAGCGATTTCGACACCAGATTCGGTACGCCCGCCTCTTCATCAAAATCAGAGTTCAGGTACGCCGCCTGGTAACGCATCAGCTCGTAATGACGCGCGTCTTTCAGCAGGAACGCGCCGCAGCTGATGGTCTGGAAGAACTGTTTGTGGAAGTCCAGCGTCACGGAATCCGCCAGTTCAAGGCCGTTCAGGAAGTGACGATACTGCTCAGAAAGCAGTAACGCCCCGCCCCATGCTGCATCCACATGCATCCAGATCTGGTGTTCTGCCGCCAGCGCCGCAATGTCCGCTAACGGATCGATTGCGCCCGCATCGGTAGTACCAGCAGTGGCGACAATCGCCATCACCTGTTCGCCGTTGGCTTTCGCCTGGGCCAGCTTGTCTTTCAGGTCAGCCAGATCCATGCGTGAGAACGCATCGGTCTTCACCTGGGTGACGGAACGGTAACCCAGCCCCATCAGCGCCATGTTCTTCTGCACAGAGAAGTGCGCGCTTTCAGAGCAAAATACTTTGATTTTGCTCAGGTCGCCGGTCAGACCATTCTGCTGAATGGAATGCCCCTGGCGGGCAAAGAAGGCGTCGCGCGCCAGCATCAGGCCCATCAGGTTGCTTTGGGTGCCGCCGCTAGTGAACACGCCCGCGTCGCCTGCCGCATAGCCCACCTGCTCACGCAACCATTCGATCAGTTTGATCTCAATGATGGTCGCCGACGGGCTCTGATCCCAGGAGTCCATACTCTGGTTGGTGGCGTTGATCAACACTTCTGCCGCCTGGCTAATCACCAGGCTCGGGCAGTGCAGGTGCGCCACGCACTGCGCATGGTGAACCAACAAGCTGTCTTTCAGAAAGTATTCAACCGCACGCTCAATAGCGGCCTGGTTGCCCAGGCCCTGAGACGTAAAATTCAGGTTGATACGTTCGCGCAGTTGCTCAACGGTTTTGCCCTGATACATCTCAGGCTGCTTCAACCATTCAACGACCGCTTGCGTACTCTGCTCGATCGCGTCCTGGTAGGCAGCAATGCTTTGTGCCGAGCCGGACAGAATCGGATTTACGTCTGACATTCGATCCAACTCCGTTTAAACCGGCTTCACGCCAGCGCCCAGCAGGGCATTTTCGAATTTATCGAGGAAAATCTCCAGCTCTGCGTTGGTGATCAACAGAGACGGCAGCAGACGCAGTACGCAACCGTTACGGCCGCCACGCTCCAGAATCAGGCCGTTTTCGAAACATTTTTTCTGCAGCAGCGCGGAAAGCTCTCCATCGGCCGGGTAGCAGCCCATGTGATCCTGCGCTTCGTTCGGCTTAACGATTTCCAGACCAATCATCAGGCCCAGACCACGTACCTGGCCGATAACCGGGTAACGTTTCTGCAGGTCAGTCAGTTTGCCTTTCAGCCACTCGCCCTGCGCAGCAACTTTATCGGCAATCTTGTCGTCTTTGAGGATTTTCAGCGTTGTCAGACCGGTCGCCATCGCCAGTTGGTTGCCGCGGAAGGTGCCAGTGTGATGGCCCGGAGCCCACGCATCGAACTGCTTTTTAATGCCCAGTACCGCCAGTGGCAGACCGCCGCCAACCGCTTTGGACATCACGATGATATCCGGCTCAATACCGGCGTGTTCGAAGGCGAACAGTTTACCCGTGCGCGCGAAGCCAGCCTGAACTTCATCGATAATCAGCAGAATGCCATGTTCCTGGGTCACTTTACGAATACGCTGCAGCCACTCGATCGGAGCCGGGTTTACCCCGCCTTCGCCCTGCACCGCTTCGAGGATTACGGCAGCCGGTTTACGCACGCCGCTCTCAACGTCGTTGATCAGGTTTTCGAAGTAGTAGGTCAATGCTTTGACGCCAGCGTCACCGCCGATACCCAGCGGGCAACGGTACTGATGCGGATACGGCATAAACTGCACTTCCGCCATCATGTTGCTGACGGCTTCTTTCGGCGACAGGTTGCCGGTCACGGACAGCGCGCCGTGGGTCATCCCGTGGTAGCCACCGGAGAAGCTGATGATGCTGGAACGGCCGGTAACTTTCTTCGCCAGCTTCAGCGCCGCTTCAACGGCATCGGCACCGGACGGCCCGGTGAACTGCAGGCAATACTCTTTGCCCTGGCCCGGTAATAAAGAAAGTAAATACGATGAGAATTCATCTTTTAACGGTGTGGTAAGGTCAAGCGTATGTAACGGTAAGCCGCTTGTGATGACACTTTGAATGCTCTGCAGCACTTCAGGATGATTATGACCAAGCGCCAGGGTTCCGGCACCTGCCAGGCAATCAAGATATTGATTATTTTCTACGTCAGTAATCCAGACGCCCTGCGCTTTAGCAATCGCTAATGGCAGTTTACGTGGATAGCTGCGGACATTAGATTCAAACTCAGCCTGTCTTGCTAAAAAGGTATCATTGCTCTGTGGTAATGAATTAGCACTTAAAGTATCAATACGGACTTTATCCGTCATCATATCACTCCTACAACCAGGTGTAGATTAACGCCTGATTGAATAAATGGTTATAAGGGTTACCTGTAAAAAAGCGCGGCTAATATATGTTGTTTTAGCCCTGGACTCAATCATTTATTTTTCAACACATTTAGCGGGTGTTTTTTCTTTATAATTCAAAGTGTAACAGCCACCCTTCATTACGAAATCCTAAAGAAATATATCTATTTAATTAACAATTACCGTAGCCAATTGCAACGCATACGATGTTATAAAAACCATGTAATTTTCATGTTTTTATTATTTTTTTACACGTTTTTACCATTAATAATGTACGCGTTTTCTTGTTACGACATGATTTTTCACTTATTTGTCGATAAATCGAATAAAAAAGTCGATCCCTAAATATAAATCACTTAGTATGGCGCGCTTATTTGCAGGCTATGTAAATAAAATTAATGCGCAGCACCCGGTAACGCGTACAGGCGACACGCGTTTTCGACAACAGGAATTCCCTGGGTTGTCAGCAGAAATGTTCGCGGGCGGACATTTCGTAAGGCGAACACCGTTTCCCCTTATGCCGAGAATGAAAATTTTCTAGCCATACTTTTATGGCGCCCTGATATGAGATTGTTATGACTCGCATTTATCCACCATCCGTCGTTGCCAAATTTGGCGGCACCAGCGTCGCTGATTTTGATGCGATGAACCGAAGCGCCAGCATTGTCCTTGCTGATCAAGATGTCCGTTTAGTCGTGCTGTCTGCTTCAGCAGGCGTTACAAACTTACTGGTCGAGCTTTCTGAAGGTCTGGAAACGCATCAACAATTAGATAAGCTTGAGACCTTACGCGCCATCCAATACAACATTATTTCCCGCCTGAAGCAGCCGTCCGTTATCAGCACGGAAATCGATAATCTTCTCAACAACATCCGCCATCTTGCACAAACGGCGACCGTTTCACCGTCTGATGCGCTAAGCGATGAATTGGTCAGTCACGGCGAGCTGATGTCCTCTTTACTGTTTACTGAAGTCTTACGTGAACGGCATGCCGAGGCCGGGTGGTTTGACGCCCGCAGCGTGATGCGTACCAACTCGAGTTTCGGCTGCGCCGAACCCGAACTCAGTACCTTGCACCACCTGGTGGAGACTCACCTGCGCCCTCGTCTTGAGCAAGCGATTATGGTGACCCAGGGGTTTATCGGCCGGGATGCCGCAGGGCATACCACTACGCTGGGACGCGGTGGTAGTGATTACACGGCGACGCTTCTCGGTGAGGCGCTTCACGCCGCACGCGTGGACATCTGGACCGATGTCGCAGGGATCTACACCACCGATCCGCGTATTGCGCCGCGGGCCAAACGGATTGACCACATCTCATTTTCCGAGGCCAGCGATATGGCCGCCTTCGGTGCGAAGGTCCTCCACCCGGCTACGCTGCTTCCGGCAATGCGTAAAAGCATTCCGGTTTTTGTTGGCTCAAGTAAGGATACGGCTGCCGGTGGTACGCTGGTGCATAACACCACCGACAACCCACCTCGCTATCGTGCGCTTGCCGTGCGCCGTAAACAGACGCTGTTGCGATTACATAGTCTGGAGACACAACCGTCCGGTTCTTTCCTGGCGCAGTCCTTCGCCATTTTAGCTCGCCACGCGGTCACGGTGGATTTGGTTACAACCTCAGAGAACAGTATTGCGCTGGCGCTGGACGCGACTCACGCAACCTCAGGTGAAGATCATATACTGACCAGCGCATTGTTTACCGCATTATCCTCCCACTGTCGTGTGGAAGTGGAAACCGGACTGGCATTAGTCACTTTGGTGGGGAATCGACTGACTCAGGCGGCGGGAGTTTGCAAAGACGTTTTTGCCTGGCTTGAAGGGCATACGGTGCGAATGATTTGCCACGGCGCGTCAAATGACAACCTGTGTTTCCTGTTGCCCGCTGAAGACGCGGATAGCGCGGTTAAAACGTTACATTATCGGTTATTCGAATAACGTTTCTTATATTCCATAGCGAATATAAAAGTGCGTTCTATGCAAGGATAATGAACAAGCAAAGTCCTGGTTTTTCAACCAGGACTTTGTATTCAAACCGCAGCCCTCTCTACCGGGAAACGATTTAGTTATGACGATGAGTGGTATCACCGCGACGACAGCGTTTGTCATAATGGCGTACCCACCAGTAACGGTCACTGATTTGCTCGTGCCCGCCCACTCTGGCTCCCGCCAACCACAGAACACCACCTACAAAAATACTGAGCACGGCACCATGTGCGAAAAACTGTGGCAGATTAAATTGCGGCAATTGGTTTAAAATAGAGTAACCAACACCCCCCACCATCACCACCAACCCTAAAGCCATGAGCACGTTACCGAGTAACGAAGCGTTTTTGCGTTTCATGTGTCACCTCCGGAACTTTGGGTTGCTACAGGGAATACCCCTAATCCTTATGTGTAAAGTATAGACAACACTGCCGTTCGCAAGTGCGGGAGCGATCACAATTACAAACACTCGCGCAACAAAACTTTACAAATAAGCTACTGAACATACTCAATTTCTAATAGTCCATTTGTGCAATTATTCAGTTTTTGGCGATTAGAACGCAGTTTTTTGTCAAGAGCAGCATCAGACAGTAAACTACACGTCGTTTATGGAAACACTCAGGACAAAACACGTGACGATTAAATTGATTGTCGGCCTGGCGAACCCCGGCGCAGAGTATGCGGCAACGCGACACAACGCAGGCGCATGGTATGTCGATTTACTGGCAGAGAGATTACGCGCGCCCCTGCGTGATGAGCCGAAATTCTTCGGCTACACCTCCAGAGTAACGCTCGAAGGGGAAGATGTCCGTTTGCTGGTACCGACCACATTTATGAATCTCAGCGGCAAGGCAGTAGGTGCGATGGCCAGTTTTTATCGTATCAATCCCGATGAAATTTTGGTCGCGCACGACGAATTAGACCTGCCGCCTGGCGTGGCAAAATTTAAGCTCGGTGGCGGTCATGGCGGACATAATGGCCTGAAAGACATCATCAGCAAGTTGGGCAATAACCCCAACTTTCATCGTTTACGCGTGGGAATTGGTCATCCGGGTGATAAAAACAAAGTTGTCGGATTTGTTTTAGGCAAACCGCCTGTTTCAGAACAGAAGTTAATTGATGAAGCAATTGACGAAGCGGCACGTTGTACCGAGATTTTATTCAAAGATGGCCTGACCAAGGCAACGAGCCGGTTACACACCTTTAAAGCGCAATAAGCAGCGATGTGCGGCATTTTTCTCGCGTGCTGTGTATAATAGGCAGAGTTATTTACTTTTCTACAATCTGTTTTCCATAACAGGTTGAATATCAAAAGATTAAGGTGATTTAAACATGGGATTCAAATGCGGTATCGTCGGTTTGCCAAACGTAGGCAAATCCACCCTGTTCAACGCGCTCACAAAAGCGGGTATTGAAGCGGCAAACTTCCCGTTCTGTACTATCGAGCCGAACACAGGTGTTGTCCCGATGCCCGATCCGCGTCTGGATCAGTTGGCCGAAATCGTCAAACCGCAGCGTATCCTGCCAACAACGATGGAATTCGTCGACATTGCCGGTCTGGTAAAAGGCGCGTCCAAAGGCGAAGGTCTGGGTAACCAGTTCCTGACGAACATCCGTGAAACCGAAGCTATCGGCCACGTGGTTCGCTGCTTTGAAAACGACAACATCATCCACGTTAATAACAAAGTGGATCCGGCTGACGACATTGAGGTTATCAATACCGAACTGGCGCTGTCTGACCTGGATACCTGTGAGCGCGCTATCCATCGCGTACAGAAGAAGGCCAAAGGCGGCGATAAAGACGCTAAAGCGGAACTGGCTGCACTGGAAAAATGCCTGCCACAGCTGGAAAACGCTGGCATGCTGCGTGCGTTGAAAACGCTGACCGATGAAGACAAAGCGGCTATCAAATACCTGAGCTTCCTGACGCTGAAACCAACCATGTATATCGCCAACGTTAACGAAGACGGTTTTGAAAACAACCCATACCTCGATAAAGTGCGTGAAATCGCCGCAGCTGAAGGCTCCGTGGTTGTTGCAGTTTGCGCTGCCGTTGAAGCTGACATCGCAGAACTCGATGATGCTGACCGTGAAGAATTCATGGCTGAAATGGGTCTGGAAGAACCTGGTCTGAACCGCGTAATCCGCGCTGGTTACGAACTGCTGAACCTGCAGACCTACTTCACCGCTGGCGTGAAAGAAGTTCGTGCATGGACCATTCCTGTTGGCGCAACGGCTCCGCAGGCGGCGGGTAAAATTCATACTGACTTCGAGAAAGGCTTTATCCGCGCACAAACCATCGCGTTTGAAGATTTCATCACCTATAAAGGTGAACAAGGCGCGAAAGAAGCCGGTAAGATGCGTGCAGAAGGTAAAGATTACATCGTTAAAGATGGCGATGTGATGAACTTCCTGTTCAACGTCTAAGCCGTTTCTATTGTCTCATGCGATCTCAGTGAATCGCATGAAAAATGGAAAACCCCATAAAATCCACGCAATTGCGTGGATTTTTCATTTCATAACGTCTCAAGTCATCTCATACCAATGCAGTCAAAAATGAGTACACGGATGAGTACAACATTCTTCCATCTTCATTTTAAGTGAGTACAATAACGGTATAATAAATAAACAAGGTTCCGTTATGCTCACTGATACGCAATGCCGCACTGCCAAGCCGAAAGAAAAACTCTATCGACTCAATGATTTCAACGGTCTCTACCTCGAAGTGAAACCCAATGGCAAAAAGGCATGGCGCTATCGGTTTAAACTCAACGGTAAATCCAGCATGTTTGCGCTAGGTGAGTACCCGGCGGTCAAACTTGCCGAAGCTCGCGAAAAATGCGAGCAAGCTCGTAAACAAGTCGCGGATGGAGTTAGCCCGACACTGGCTCGCCAGTTAGATAAGATCCGCAAGGTCAACGACGCATCCAACACCTTTGAGCTGATCGCTAAAGAGTGGTTGCAGATGAAAGACTGGGCCGTAATTACCAAAACGCGGCGACTGGATATGCTCGAACGAGTGGTTTTCCCCGCCATAGGGAAGCTCCCTGTCAGAGAGATCACTCCACACCACATCCTTAGAATTCTTCAAGAAACTGCTAAACGAGGAGCACCAACAGTTGCCGCTGAAGCCCGCCGCACCATTTCATCCGTTTTTGAACTAGCGGTGGCGACGCTCAGAGCAGATAGCGATCCTGTCTGGCCAGTGCGTAAGGCGATTCCGGCGAATAAGACACAGCACAAACAGGCATTAAACCCACAACAAATCGGGAAGCTATTAAGCTGTTTTGATAACAGTCGTGGCTCATACCAGGTTAACTATTGCATGTGGCTTATGTGGTGGACATTGACGCGTCCTGCAGAAGCCACCGAAGCTGAATGGACAGAATTCGATCTTGATAACGCCCTGTGGACCATTCCGGTAGCGCGGATGAAAGCCCGCAGAGAACATGTTATTCCCCTCCCCTCCCAAGCCGTCAACATGCTCAGAACGCTACAGGGATTAACCGGGCATCGACAGCACCTTTTTCCAGGCAGGGATAATCCGTTAGGTCCAATGACATCACACTCTCTGCGTCAACTACTTAAAAGCCTCGGCTGGAGCGGTACTTATAGCCCACATGCAACCAGAAGCACAGGAAGTACCCGCTTAAACGAGATGGGCTATCGACCTGATGCTATTGAGGCCCAACTTGCGCACGCTGATACCAACAATGTTCGTCGCACATACAACCATGCAACTTATCTTGATGAGCGTAAAGTGATGATGCAGGAATGGGCGGATAAGCTTGAGGGATGGGTAAAAAGCACAGACAATAGTACTGATGTGTCGTAAACGAAGATGCTTTGGTGTGTTAACGCTGATTATTAACGATTATTTTCCACAATAGAATAAAAACTACATTTTAACCTACACTTTTGTAACCAGCTGATTTTAAGAGTATTGTTTGCTGTACTCAACCAGCGTTATGCTCCCTCTGTTTTCACATCTGTCTAATACTACAGGGCATCTCCATGAGCCGATACCTTGTATTCAGCAGTGAAGGCCAGTATGGGAAAGACTCTGGTGAACAAGTTTTAGCTAATAAGCTGGGGATCGCTACTTCTGATGAGATGGATGAGGCTGAACTTGTTCTGTTAGAACAACTCTACCTGTCTGTTTTTGAAGAACAGTTCCCGGAAGGCCAACCCAGCGTAGCTCTGCTAAAAAGCTGGCATCGCCGCTGGTTAGGTAACATCTACGAGTGGGCTGGACAAGAAAGAACGGTGAATATCAGCAAGGGAGGCTTTGTGTTTGCCCCCTCAGCGCAGTTGCCAAAACTGCTGAACGAGTTCGACAGCAAGTATCTGGCTCAATACAAGCCGTGTAGCGACATGGACGAAGTGACCTGCCCCAGGATTAGATACAACGCGCAGTTCGTAATGTCGGCCCCTTCACTATCTGAATTCCTCTTTCTCCAGCCCGCCGCAAATTATGACGGCGTCTGATAATTGAGCGTGCAGTGTGGACGGCACTCGTTAAAATCCTAACGCCATTCACTGATGGTTCTCCTGCATGACTGACGTAGCTGAGCCAATGCTCATTCAGGCATTCATCGCGAAAGCGTCCGTTAAAACTCTAAATAAATCCGTTCTGTATCAGCTTGCCGGGCTGGATAAACCACAGCGCCACTCCATGCTCATAAGCCTACTAATAAAGTGCTCTGCAGGTAAACTCAGGCACTTGGTCAGTTCTTGTCGTAGCCGGATAGCAGTGAAACAGCACAATGCGACCCATAATACGAGTGGCTTGCACGCCTGAAATCCCAAAGGCAACAGTGAGCGTCCGGCATGCCTTCGTGAAATCATCCACGCAGGTCAGACACTCCGGCTTCTGCTTCTCGGAGAAGCCTGATCATCTGTTCGTCGGAAAACGCTTCTTCATAGGGATGTCCTCATGTGGCTTATGAAGGCATTACTAACATCGGGGGCTGCTAATCAACGGGGAGCAGGTCACATCCCTAACAGTATGACCAGATAAGCTATTCCATAGTAAAAAAAACGTGCCCTCTAGCCGTCTGAAACATAAGTTACAATCTTCACTTGAAGGCTGGTGTCTCAAGGTATATAAGATTAATCTCACAATCATTGAGTAACAGACAAGCTACCCCACAACAAGCTTTATATATAGAGAAAATTGGAAATCACAAGTACTTAAGGAGAGCAATGTGAAAATTCTTTCTAACCATCGAGCTACACCTGAACAACTGCCCATAGTAAGTCGAAATACGTCAGGTATTGTAGTTATTCGGGGTGCAGCAGGCAGCGGCAAAACTACAAGTGCTCTACTTCGACTTACAGCAATAGTCAATGCGTTAACGTATCGAAGAAATCTCAACAATGATACGACCCCGATCAAAACATTAGTACTGTCATTTAATAGAACTTTAGCCGGATATATTGAGGGTTTAATCAATGATAGTATTCAAGCTAAGGCGATACCTGTAGTAGTTGAAAATGACACATTTGCCAATTGGGCTCGAGTGCATTTAAACACCCCTTTAATAAGCGATGCCAATCGCGATTCTTATCTTCTTAATAGATGTTTATCTCTGGGACTGGATTTAAACTTTGTGCTCGATGAAATAGATTATTTTCGTGGTAGATTCCGTCATCATGAATTGGATAACTACTTAACAGTTGAAAGAACGGGTAGAGGATTGTCACCTCAAGTAACCAGACAAACTCGTCAGTTTTTAATAGATGTTGTTCGCTCTTATGTACAATACCTTCAAGATAATCAGTTAGATGATTGGCACTCACAATGTGAGAAAATGATAGCTAACGAATGTCTAGGCTATGACATAATTGTAGTCGATGAAACCCAAGATTTTTCGGCTAACCAAATTAGAGCAATACTAAACCACCTAAATGAAGATTATTATTTAACCTTTGTCATTGATACAATTCAACGTTTATATCCTCGAGGTTTCACATGGGTAGAAACCGGATTAGATATGCGAAATGCGGCCTATTTTAGATTAGGGGAGAACCACAGAAATACTGTGGAAATTGCTGCCTTTGCTGCGTCAATCACTCATGGATTAACAATTGATGATGATGGGAGCATCAGCGACTTTACAAAAGCTACAAGACATGGACCTAAACCAGTTGTTTGCAAAGGGCGATATTCTCAGCAAGTTAAGTATGCGATTGATTATATTAAAAACAATGTTAACTTGCAAAATGAATCAGTAGCATTTCTTAAACCTAAAGGCGGAAAATGGTTTGATGAAATTGAAAAACAACTAACTCATCATAACCTTCCTTACGTTACAATTACGAGAAATAAGGTTTGGTCAAGAGGGCCTGAAAATATCGCACTATCAACAATGAACTCCGCGAAGGGGCTCGAGTTTGATCACGTGATAATTTTAGGTCTTAGTACTGCAAATATGCAGCATCAACAAGATGAAAATGATGATAAATTACAGCAATTGAGAAGATTACTTGCAATGGCTATTAGTCGAGCCAGAGATTCAGTTGTTATCGGATATAAAGAATCAGAAAAATCAGATTTGGTAGAGTATTTTACCCCTGGAACTTTCGACGAGATAGATTTATAAATGACTATTGAACAATACATTACAGATAATGGTATAACTGAGATTCTGCATTTTACTACTGAAAGAGGATTAACCGGCTGTGCAGGTACTGGCGTAGTTTTATCTCGTAAAGCATTAAATGTAGATCAATATTTAAGCTATATTGCGTCACCTGTATCAAGTGAGAGAAAAGAGGCCCAAGATACCTTTAATAAAGATGAAGATTGGTTAGATTATATAAACCTATCCATAAGTGAAATAAACACAAGTTATTTCAATGCAGCTAAGCGTTGGTTCAGAGGCGAAGATCGATGGTGGTGTATTATGGCTTTTGACCCTATTATACTGACTCACCCAAAGGTTTATTTTACAACTACGAATAATATATATACATCTGTAATAAGAACTCATGGTCCTGCAGGGCTTCAAGCTATGTTTGCAGATACGATTACAAGGTGGAGAGGAAATACGGTAAGAAGAAATGGTCGACCTCAAAGATTGACTACCTGCGAGCAAGCTGAAGTTCTGTACCCAAACCCACTTGATATGAAATTTCTTAGAAGCGTTTATGTACAGGACCAAGAGCAAGCAGCATCTATACACGGAACATTGAGGAGCTTTGGTTTTCATTCTGTAAATGTTATTATTTGTCCAGAAAAATTTTTAGGTGTGCCTAACACATTCTAAGAGGGAAAAATGAACTCACTCAGAAAACAAAAGGTCATAAATTCCGCACTGTGGGCCGCTGCTGGTGATGCTATTGGCTGGATTTCTGAACTTACAGATGAAAGTGGCTTAAAGCGTAGGATTAACGATACCTACCTTCTGAAACCTGTTAGCTGGAATCGAAAAATTGGGGGATACTCAGGAGTAACTGTGAGTCTCCCGGCAGGAACATATTCAGATGATACACAATTAAGATTAGCTGTATCAAGATCTATTAGAAGCAATGGAGAGTTTGACACTGAGTCATTTGCTAAAATAGAGCTTCCAGTTTGGTTATCTTATGCATTAGGTGCAGGCAGAGCAACTAAGTTAGCAGCTACCAATCTTATGCGGAAAGATACTAATTGGTTCTCTAACTTCTACAAAAGCAATGGCATTGAGTACACAAACTCAGGTGGAAATGGAACCGCCATGAGAATACAACCCCACGTATGGAGTTGTAAGAATTTATCTGATAGAAAATATGTTGCATCTGTAATTAAAGATTCATTAGTAACTCATGGGCACTTAATAGCAGTCTGCGGAGCTCTCTTGCATGCTGATACTCTACAGTATGCGTTAATAAATGGTAGACCAGCAGGCCCTACAGAAATCAATGGTTTTATTGATAACTTCACTTCTGTCCCGGATATTATTCAGGAAATCTATGAGTTGAATAACTTCTGGCTTCCTAATTGGGAGATTATGTCAGGTAACAAATTGCATGAAGAAATAGATAGAATTCGAGTAGAATCCAAAACATATCTTTCAAAATCTCTAAATGCAGCTAAAGAAAATAGTGATCTATCGGATAAGTACAAATCAGCAATTAATGCCCTTGAATGTAACAAAGACTCAAGGAGAGGAGCAGCAACAAACACTGCAATTGCAAGTGCTTTGCTTTGTCATTTTTACAAAAACACAACTCCATACGAAGCAATTATCTCGTGTGTCAATTTATTAGGCACCGATACAGACTCAATTGCAAGTATGGCTGGGGCTATTTTGGGATGTTACAATGGAATTCCAGAGTGGAATATCCAGGATAGCAAATATATAATTAGTGAAGCAAGCAGATTAAATGACATTGCAGAAGGTATTGTCACCAAAAACTTTAATTACCCAAACATAAACAAATGGCAGACACCACAAACGCAAAGTGATACATTAGTTAAAGACAAAGATGGTATGTTTCATATTATCGGGTTAGGAAAAGTCGCACCATTAAAACCAGAAGGCTGGAAAGCTAAAAGTCACGAGTGGAAATGGATGCAACTCGAATATGGTCAAACTGTATTATTGAAGAGTAAAATTGGTGATATTAAACTTGCTGACCCAACTCAACTTAGTGAGAATGACTTACCTCTCAAAAATGATATTGTGTCCGAACAACCACTTGCACCTAAAGAACCTTCACGACAAAATGATTTAAGAAATAATTCACAGCCAGTTTCTAATCAATATAATTTTGAACAAAATAGCTTCGATTATGCCTATGCAGACTCTAAAAACTTAGATCTCGATGACATAACAACAAAATTAATCAAAAATGGCTTTAGTGAACGGGAAATAGGTCATTACCTTATTCAATTTGCTGATAAAAATGGCCTTGATTCGTGCATTGCTTTCGCTGCGATCATAGGCAAGGCATTTATTTCAAGAAAGAAAAAACAGTAATATACTAAATGGCTCAGACTTAAGTCTCGAGCCATTTTTGTATAAAATACATGTTAATGCTTATTAAAAATAATTTATGCGATAGTTCTCTTAAAGAAGAAAAAATCGCAATTCCAATCCAAACCTTTCACAATATTAAGCCCCCTGGCAATTACAGTTAATTTTCAGTGGCAGTGATGTAGTTTCCAAAAAGCATACCATAAACAGTTCTTCGATTTAGTTTTGTGGATTAGTTCACTATAATTATTATTCACGACCGGGATGATCTTGCAAAAAAGGAGACTGCACAATTTATCGAAAAAATATTTTTTCTGCGGTTATTCTTCACGAACAGGTAAATTATAGAAAAACAGTTATTGAAAAAATCGAAGCCCATACAAATGTAGGGTTTGCCATTGTTTTGTACACTCCCTGTGACACTGGTAGCCTTGCTGGTGAGCATACACGGAAATCACGAGCAAGACAAAATGTTGTATTTGAGAATGGTTACTTAAAACTAGGATGTCATAACGCTTGTGCACTGGTTACGGGAGATATAGAAATTCCAAAGGATATTAGCGGGGTGGCCTTAATCACATTCTAGATCAAGCCGTACATATAATTTAGTGTTTCTTTTGTAGTACCAAATAAGGGTGATCCCAGGTTATCTCACAATTACTCACCATCCCATCATGCTCAATAGAACAACACACTCCGGGATTAACCAGAATGGCCTCATAAACTGCCCTACTCTCAATACCTTGGATCATATGCGACAACACACAACGACGAACACTCGCGGTGATCTTGCCCGGTTTAACCATCAAAGACTGACGGACAGCATTGCGTATGGCCCAACCACGACCGGGGCAATTAACATGCTCACCAAGATAACGCGCCACCAACGCGTTAAGTGCCCTTCTCACGGGCCGAACAAACTCAATCCACTCATCAGCCACACACACCGCCTCATTGTAACCATACAAATCACAAAGCTTACGAAACGCAGCGCTGTCCTTATGCTTACGAAACTCTCCAAGTGAGTAAATCAGGGTATAGATAAGCAACTTAGCAGCCTTTTGATCAATATTAAACCGACGCATGACCTTCTTCTTGGTGATCTTTGCCAGCCGCTTACATTTAATACCGTATCGCTCCAGTTCATGTTTCAGAATAGTCAGTTGGCTGCTTTTGATATCGTAGTTATGGCCTTCAACTACCGACCATTTGATAGCGGCCTTTAGCGCCTGAAAGCCACCATTCTTCTCAAATGAACGCGTTCCCCGCTCTGCCAGTTTGTATTCAGGGAAGTATTCAACCACCAAAGGAACGCTTGAAACCATCCTGCAACCACGCTCAGCCAGATGCTGGAGGAAGTGAGACTTCAGAGCAGCCTCCCTTTCGTCTTCAGGAACGTAGGCCTGTAGCTTATCAAGGTTGATACGCAACGCCCCCATGTTGAGATACACCTGACGCATATATTGCTGGGTTTCACGGGATACGTGACGCGTAGCATGGCGGGGCTTATTAAAGTGCGATAACGCTTTGTGGATCAGTTGTTCCTCCGTCATGATCTTTACGTCACGAACACGCTTACCCACAGACAGATAAATGTAACGATCATCGCGCTGCCTGTAGTCATCAGGCGAGACTTCAAACCAGCGTTTGAGGTATGCCTTGGACAAAGCAAAAGTACGGCTTTTCCCATTCCCATAAGAGTATTTTTTAATATCTATAATTCCTGCATCTTTCAGCAACTCTAACGCCCGGTCACAACACAGGTATTTATTCTGTTTAAAGACAAACGGTAATTCCTTTTTCCCCAGCTCATTATAGATTGGCGAGTATTGCGTCCATGGATTATCCTCCGGGGTGTCTTTAGCATATAGGAAGTTATTACAAATCAGATGCTGCAAAAACCGTTGAATATCCAGATAGTATGACGGAGACTGGCGACCATCTTTCCCAATGAAAGGTATGTTATGTACATCCTCAATGAACTTATTATAAGTATCAAGTGTAACCATAATACCACGTTTAATAATATAACCCTCAGAATATTTCACAGAACACCTCGTGATTGATAGTTGCATAACACAAGAAACACTGTTGTTTTTTACAACATCAATTACGAATACCTTAAAGAAGGCCAATTTTTTTCATATCACTCATTCACTCATAGCACGCACGCTCTTCTCGCTCTATTTCCGCTGCTGCTGATTATCACTATTAATATGGCAGTGACATACATATACTATATAGTGAATAATATAGAGTTATACCTGATAATTACCTTGAGGAGTGCATTAACCGGTATAATTAACAAAAATACAGAATCGTAAATACAAACAGGGATCCTGTGTTATGGGTAGAATCGTTAATCCCTGCGGTTAATACCAGGGTACTAAAGCCGATGTTTGGAATAAAAAACCATCTGCGGTTTTCCCCTACCATTATACGAGATGCGAATCTGACACTAAACAGCAGCGGTAATTAGCTGGTCTATCACACCAAAATTCTGCAACAATGGGCGGTTTAAAACCTTCATTTTCAGGTTTCTGATTCAACATATCCGCCATTACCATACCATGAGAACAAACGGCATCCCTGCCCAACTACCATTACCCGTCTTTCAGTCGCAACTGAAGCCACTTCTGGCGATGCTTAAATTGCCAGTATTGCGGTTGCGCGAGAATCCCAAGTTTTGCCACAACAAGCGGTAACATAGCCCATACAGCCTCTGAATCGAATAATTCCACACGGTAGCGCTCCATGAGTTTATCAACGCGCTTATCAGCAGCTTTTTTTGCCGGGCTGACCTGCTTACCATTCAGACTGGCTGACGGCTGGTAATCCGCTCTGGCAACCGGGTAAGGTACATACTCACGTAGCAGGCGAGAAAAATCAGGTTCAAGCTCAGAATCTACCAGCGCGTTACGGTCATAAAATGCGAGTTTAGATACCAGATTCTCCATGCTGAGCAGGTTGTTAAGCATGAGCTTTTGCTTGCCGGGTGATAAACGCAATTCCAGTCGCAGAAACCGTCGGAACTGTTGCTCATCAAGCAGAAGGACAGCTTGTTCATACCTTCTCTCAGTTGCCACACCCGGAGCATCGGCCTTTTCATATATTGACGCGACGATAGTCGTAGACCCTAGCCGTAACCCTTCCTGCTTTCCATGCAAATCATTAAAGTCGCCGCTCCTTGCACCAACCAGCCTGATTAAATAGTCGTGGATCTTCATTCCCACCACATCCAGCGCGTAATGAATAGTTGTTATCCAGGCATTACGTAATCCCCGATACAGATACTTGCCGATGCGTCCCTTCCGCCCCAGCCACACAAACAAATCCGTTATCTGTTTCGCAGAATAGTGCTGGGGACTAAGTTCCATTCGCTGAAATCCACGCTGACTACTGGTTGGGTCAAAATGGATTGCCAGCAATATGGGGTGTTTGCGCGATTTAGCTTTCAGTCGGATCTCGACTACATGACGATAGTGCCCGCCACACTCATACTTACCAGCCGGTCGAACTTTGATCAGGTAGCGCCCACCTGAAGCTAGGCCAAACAAACGCTGTCTGAGTATCTGATTCTCTTCCCGGACATGCATGTCCGTTACCCATGCTATTTTGTCTATACTTCCATGCGTAGACTGGCCTGCACCATTAACTCCAACTGAGGTTTTGTCACGTAAGGATGTCACCCGTTCACGATTAAATTGTTGCGTCATATTCTGTTCCGATAGCGCATAGCAGCAACAGTGATCCCCTTTTCATATGCAGGTATCATCACTGTTACTGGTTATATGGTTGTATGTCAGGGGCTGGATAAGGCTTACAGATCACTGTGTATTGCTAATCCCACGAGACTGAATCCAGTTTTGAATTTCATTTGCTCCCCAGCCCACAGCCCGACCGCTATCACCAGTCAGTTTCTTAGATTTTGGAAAGTCTCCTTTAGCTATGAGTCGGTACAACGTCGCGGACGAGATCCCGGTCAGGTTAAGAACTTCTTTTTTGCGGAGAATACGGTTGGTGTTCATGCTTGTGCTCCTTTGAGCTGTTTCAGGAGTTGAGCTATTTACAAGCATGAAAAATCTCAAGGATTTGCTTCGGATTGAGCTCCAGACGTCAATCTTCGGCTTTCTTTCGAAATTAGTACGTCATGGGACGACATAAATCATCCCAATAATGACCATTAAATCACGCCAAACCCACTGAGGCTCAACGGTTAAATAACAATCAAAAAATATAGAAATGGCGATTATTATGCTGAGAAAAAAATAGCGCTCTTTGGAGTGGGGAAACAGAAAATCACATGTAATGAACAGGAGTTGAATTTAATAACGACTGGAAGGGTCATCGAATGCAGGCGAAATGATTGCCTTGATAAAATTTGGCTGGGTAAAAATGCTGGGAAGTTGCATGAGAAATTGTGATGGCAGGCTCATAAGAACTACAGGCAAGGAATTACCCGTAGCACTTAAATTTCCCCGCTAACAGCTGCATCAACGGGGAACTGTTTATTTAATCAACTTAAAGGTGTTGTTAGCAATAACTACCTACCATTATGAGACCATGAAAGGTTATGCATATCGAGCAAATCACCCGCCGACAAATCTGTGCTGCTGTACCTGACGATAACATGGTTGCGATGAATATTAAAATCACCAAATAAATCAATAGCTTGCTGGTGTAGTTGTTTTGCTGTAACACACTGTGAACAGGCCTGACTTCCACAAGGAATGTATGTGCACCTCTGTAGTATCATTGCTAACTGGCCGGCCCCTCCAATCCCCCACGCAACTTGTTTGTAGTTTTCATGATCCTCCATACTGATACGAACGTGTCGGGCTCCTTCCTTATTGAGCTTTCTTATCCGCGACTGATTATCCGCCATAATGGCATCGATGGTGCGTTGCGATAAACCAATCTGTTGCCCCATAGTTTCAAACCACGGCGTTAACTTTATTGTGGATGCAGAAGTTTCACGTTTAATCGTTTTCATTTTACTCCTCCGCCAACAGTTGGATGTTGGCCCTGAAATCAATATTAGTTTCTAGGTAAGCTAATTTTTTGCTATCAATTAGCGTCACAGCGCGGAAAATAAACCTTTCTTAATGCGTTGGTTCATTGTGGTTACAGTTCCTTATGTCATACGATGAATCTCGTTTTTACAGTGATTACGATTGGTGTTCATGCTTGTGCTCCTTTGAGCTGTTTCAGGAGCGGGTTATTTACAACCACCAAAAAAGGTAAGGATTCGCCCAAAGATGCCTTCGTTGAGCAGGTTAAGGGCATCTTTCATGTGGATGTCATTCGAGAGCACCTATTTCTGTCTCCAGAATGGTCATATAAAGAAGCAATTTTTGCTGAGGCTCAATGATGGTATTCTGTACAAACAACTGTCATGGAGGTGACGATGATTGGTAATCAAAGCAACAAAGCTGACGCTAAATGCCACCGGGAACGGAAAAGCAGTAACGAGGTCTTTGAATTTCTGGAGAAGAAGCTTTATCTGGGACGGGATACCCGGCAAAAACTGGCACTGATTGCCCGGACACTGACGGGAGCGGGTTTTAGCCCGGATAAATTCGACGCAGAGAAAGCGGCGGATGTGCTGAGTGCCTGCGTGAATCACATGTTTAATGACCTGCTCAATGAGGGAAAGCTAAACGGGATCTATGGGCTGGAGGAGCACCCCATGATAGTTACAGCCAGGTCCCCAAAAGCTTTTGATTTCTACACTGCTTACCAGCTCGTTAAAGGCCGCTTTGATAAGCTTCACACGGGGGAGTCAGATCGTGAGAAATGCGCATCGGTAGCAGAAAAACTTAATGAGTATGGAATATATAAACCCCGGTTAAAACGACTCTCTGACGGTAAAGAATGGGTGCGAGAGGATGTTGCGTGGATGCTTCAGCCTGAAAATATCAATGAACAAATAACGTTCCAGAATCAAAAATACACGCAGTTGAGTGCTGAAGATAAAACTGAAACCGCGTCTGGCAACGCCTCAACAGCTAAAAAAATCTGATGCGTTTGCTGGCGCTAATTATCTTGTTCTCACAACGGTAGCAGCAGCGCATTGTGGTTGATGTATCGCTGTATCCTGCCAGCTAACGTACGGTTTTAATATCCGCGCCCTGCTCCAGCCAGCAGATAATGAAATGTAGTTGTAGTTTGATTTTGTGGCTGGACTACTTGTCGATCAGGGCGTTACTAATAAATTGTCATAGCTAACAAGGAGATAAACTATGGCATTTGACATCGACGAAGAAACACTTCGGGCCTCAGTATTCAAACAACATTATGTTCCCGCTGTTGAGTCAATCGCAAAAATTGGGCGTTACTGGTTTGGCGGAACACGGCAGGCCGCCTCAATGGTGGCATCCTTATTAAGAGAAAGTGGGATGTCGATCATCTTACATAATGCACCACCTCGCTGGGAATTCGTGGTTTATCTAACAGAAAGTGACGTCAACAGTGACGACTTAGATAAAATTGCGCTTCGTCGACATGAGCTGATTGAACAAGGTGTTGCAGAACGGGATTTACCTCTTTAATCCTCACCAGCACCTCAACCTCTGTGATGCTTTGGCTTTCATGCAATCATCACGATAGTCGTACCGGGTTGTGGTGCTTATGTCGCTGTGACCCGCCAGCTGGCAGACGGTGTTGATATCAACGCCCTGCTCCAGCAAACGGGTGATGAAGGTACGCCGCATGTCATGCGGGGTAAAACGGGCTATGCCTGATGTTTGCTGTAACTGCTCCAGGATACCCGTTAACCCGGTCGTAGTCAGCGGTTGGCTTGCGACCTTACCACTGCGCTGAATTCGCCTGAACAACGCACTGTCGGCCTCGTCTGCACTGACCTTTAGCCATGCGCGGATAGCCTTGTCCACTGCATCCGCCACGTGAATTTCACGGTATTTACGCCCCTTCCCTTGCCTCACCGTCAGGATACCGTTGTCATAGTCCCGGCGTTCAAGTTTAACCAGTTCCCCGGCCCGCAGGCCCGTTCCACAAAGCGTCAGCACTATGGCGGTATCACGGTAGCACCGTACCGGTTGCGGATGCTGTTTTGTGGCATGAATCAGCGCCCGGATTTCCTGCTTGCCTAACGCCCTTCCCTTGCGCTGGATATCGCCGCTCACACGCTTAACAGACCGGATACGAGCCAGCGTTTCGGCATTCATACAATTAAGATTAAAGGCTGTCTGCGCCACTCCCCTGAGCGCTGACAGCGCCATGTTGACCGATGACACGGCGTAACCGTCATCCAGCAGTGCCGCACGTACTTTAGCAACGGCGGCGTAGTTGAGTTGTTCCCACGGATAGTCCGCTGCATCCACACCGCGTTTAAGTATGCTGGCGCTGCGGTTTAACAGACTGGTGATGCCCCGCCGTCCCGAGAGGGCCAGACCGCCAATATACGCATCGAACACGGTGGTTTGCACCACCGGCACGACCTGACGCAACGCCGTCCTGCTCATGGGCGTAACCCGCAATAACGTACATTAAACCAGGTAACTTTTAGCATCACACCAGCCCCCGCTCAGCCATCGACACCGTTTCAGTTCCTGCAACGATAAAGTGATCAAGCAACCGTACATCCAGCATTTCGAGCAGTTCCTGAAGCTTTTTAGTCAACTTGATATCGCAGCGGCTGGGTTCAGGCTCGCCGCTGGGGTGGTTGTGAACAAGGATGACTGCGGCGGCGTTATGTTTCAGTACACGCTTGATAACTTCACGGGGGTGAACGCTGACCGAGTTTAACGTCCCCCTGAAGAGGATTTCGCGGTGCAGCAGCTGATTCTGATTATCGAGCAGGATGATGCCAAACTCTTCATGCTCTAGCGGTGCCAGCTCAACCATTACGCACCGTCGAACATCATCAGGGGAACAGAGTTGAACGCCACGCTGGTAGTACCGGCTGATAATGTCACGAGCCTGGTCAAGGATACGGTTTTCACGTTGGGTAAACATGGTCATTTCAGAACTCTCGTTCAATGAAGTAAATGGCGTCGGGAAACAGCTGGCGGCGGGTTACGCCAGTACGCAGGGAAAAAGCTGTACGGGGCATGGTAGTTCGCCCGTTGCTGTCGAAGAAACAGAGCGTTTCTTCATCTATTTTGACCAGAAGGGACCAGTGAAACTGGTCGCTGAGCATAATCAGGCGGGAGTAGTCAGTGACGTCCAGAAACCGCTGCATTTCTCTGAAAAGTCGCCCGTCTGATAACCCTCGCTTCCCTGCAAAGGGTCTGGTGATTTCAACCGGGAACTGGCGGCTGTAATGTCCTTTCTGCAACACCTGCGCCATCAGCCAGTCTAAACGGTCTTCTTCAATCCCTTCAGTCAACCATTCATGCAAAGGCCAGCGCTGCTGGTAAGCCTGAATAAGCCGGTTCATTAAGGGGCGTCGTTTCACTCTGCCGTCATAAAGCCAGCTCAGCATGTTAACCACGCAATAAGCACCGCAAAGACAGTCCAGTTCGCCCTGTTGAGACGCACGTATCCCTCTGTTATCAGTCACAGATAATTCTCCATGTCAGTGGTGATGGTTAGTACAGAGGGATTAGCTTTCCCAGAGAACGGTAATGGTGTAAGCGTTCATAGAGTGATACTGAATAAAGTTGAATTGCCAAAGTTCAAACAACTCCCTTCCGGCGTTAACAGGCAGATCACCAACATGAGCAAGAAAGACATATTGCTGACTCCAGCTGATATCAATTTCCTTTTCCAGTTCGGGGTATACCGTCCCCATATAACTGAAGTCGGTGATGTAATCAAAATACCATTCATCATTGCGTAAAATAAGCCGTATTTCGACAGGATGGTAACCGCCCTTTTCAGCGCTGTAAGACAGATCTTTAAATAACAGACTGACGGCTGTAATTTTGGCTTTATGCGGCGGTGGATTTCCCGCTTCATTTAATATGATATTTATTAATTCCTGATCGACGGGCATAGCTAACCCTTCCTGATGGACAATATTCATCAGTGATTTTCCTGTTCAACATATTCTGATAAGACGTTATGTCTGCACTAAAACAGGCGGGGTTTAATCACCTAATAAATGGTAAGTGCATGACAACGTACTGACTGGGTAAAATATAGTTCATCAGCATTATAATTATATCAACAATATACTTTTAGTGCAAATAATAACAACAAGGAACTAATTTTTGATTCAGAAAAAAATAACTGACAATAGGTTTATATTCATTATTAAGTGATAGCATACTTTCCATTCTGCCATGTCAGACTGGTCAGGACTCCGGGGTGGTTCCTTCTGTCTGACATGGCGGAAAACTGACGCTATCAGACCTTCCTGTTCAGCTTCTCAAAAAGGCGCTTACGCTCATCTTCGGGCAGTTTCATGATTTGTACCGCCAGTTCAGAAACATCAGGCCCCTGAGACATCAGATCATCCTTTACCAGCCTGAGGGCCTGCTCCATCAATTGCGTCCGCGAAGCTGGTGACATATTGCGATACAACTGTATCCAGAGGCTAAGCTGGCGATCGCTGTCGGTGAGAGCAAACGCTTCGCCCTTAGCCCTGTTTCTCTCATCATCAAGCGACATTGTGGCTGCGCTGATATGGTAAACCACGCCTTTCCCGGCAGTCCTTTTACGACGTATTTCCGGGTGCAGAGATGCCAGCTTCTCCAGGCGCATCCTGGCGCCACGCGCAGTGCCCGGCATCCCCTCAATATGAGTGAATTCCTCTGCTGTCAGCCAGTCTTTTCCCTCTTCAACAGAAGCTTCAGGATGGGTCGGTATAGACGATACTGCTTTCTTGCTGCTCATATAAATTTCACCAGATATCAATGCGTTAATATGAAAACCCACAAATAGATACCAAAAGAACTTGAAAGGTATCTTTTATTCGCATTTAATATCCATGTACTGATTCCATGGAGTTAATACTGTGCGTAACTCAACAGCATCGCAGAAAAAGCAAAGCAAAGGAAGTTCAGGGAACTGGCATCGTGCCGATATTGTGGCAGCACTTCACAAGCGAGGGTTAACGCTGGCGTCACTGTCACGCAGTCACGGCCTTGCGCCACGGACATTAAATAACGCCTTAGAGCGTCATTATCCCAGAGCTGAGCGCATTATTGCCGGGGCTCTGGATACCACACCGGAAACATTATGGCCGGAAAGGTATGCCCTTAAAACTGGACCTAAAAGCAGGTAAAGGATGCAGTCATGGCAACCACCATCACTGAAATAACGGAATGCTTTGAGTATTTTTTCAGTTCTCTTTATCGCAGGGAGTTCGTCAAAACACTGCGTCTGAACGAATGTAGCGAGCGGGAATTACTGCCTCTGGTACGTTGCTATTTGCTGGGTTGGTTTGCAGATAACGTCTCACCGGAAGTAAAAAGCAAACTGCCAGGAACTGTATCCGGGCACGGTTATATTGATTTTGTCATTGACGATGTGGCCGTTGAGTTTGCAGTACGTAAACCAACTGCGTCACGTTCCAATGTCTCCGCGACCGTCAACAGTACAGAAGTAAAGAAATTGATGAAGCACAATGGCAAAGCCTTGCTTGTGCTGTTTGACTTCTCAGACACGCCCTACTCAGAAGAACAGATCGAATCTTTCCGCAACTGGCCCTCTCTTGGTCGAGGGAATCATCGCAAGTCCGCATTCAACGTCGTTTATTTCTTTGTGGAAAAACGCAGACCGCTGGCACTGGGGAAAATCACCAAAAACATCCGTATCACTTAACAGGGAATTAATTAATGAACAGAAAACTGTTGGCCTTATTGATGGCAGCCATAACGCTACCTGTCGCAGCAGCGCAGTACGTAAAACCCGGAGCAGTTCTAACCCTGAATCCGGGAAAAGACAATGCTGAATTCAACATTAATGCCTCAACGGGGGATGGTTCGGGCGTATGCAATATGGAGGGTACGGCAAAGCAAATAGCTGCCGGAGAACGCCAGAAGCGTCGCTGGGTCTGGAATGACAATACCAGCCAGTGTGTTGCAGTAATTAGTGAACTGAAAAACGGTAAAGCCAGCGTGATGACTCGTGGTTGCGAAGGCTACTGTGGGATTTCTGCGGCAGGCACAATGGATGGTCTATTTAATAAGCAGTAATAAATTTCTTAATTAACGAAGGAATCTTAGATGAAAAGAACAATGCTTCTGGTATTAATAGCGGCTGGTTTGTTGGCTGGCTGCGGCGAGAAAACACCAAAATGCAATAGTGATGATGCTAAAAATCTGGTCGTAGATATTGCCAGAAAGACAATCGAGAAAGGGATGACATTGGATAAGGATGTGCGTATTTCTGTAGAAAATGTCAGAACAATTAGCCATGAATCAGGGCTTGATGTCTATCAGTGTGCGGCTGATTTAACGTTTACAAAACCAGACTTGCAAAATTCCCTACCAATTACCTACCGGATACAAAAAACTGATGATAATAAGGGTCAGTTCTATATAAACGTATCCGGGTTATAATCACTGAATAACATTCGGGTTCCTTTTGGTTGAAGTAATTCATATTTTATTCCAAAAGGAAACCCCATGAAAAAGATTATCATATTTATCATTATGGCTATTATCACATTTGGTTGGTTCGTTACACACTATACAGCTGAACCAGAAAAATATCTTCCTGCTAGCTCCCCCTTCATTATAAAATCTAATCTACCAGGAACTTGCAGGATCAGCGCCATGAGAACTATTGACGATTCAAAACGAAGTACTTCTGTCATCGCATGCAGGTTAAAATTGTATACGGATTACTAATTTAACATACTAGCTTTATGAATTTTAGGCACAAAAAAATAGCCACAATATAAGTATTTTAAATTTTCAACAGACACTCCTAGAGATACGTAAGACAATCCACATAACTCACTCCGTTTGAGTAATATATCCATTTTGAGGATTTTCATATCGCTCAGCTTAGATTATCCTCCCTTTACCAATAAACCATTAATACATTTCCATTTCTAAACCCACCTAATTACATCAAGAACAAAGCTCAGCTGACTCACCAAAGATAATAAAGTCAGCTTACCAAAAGGCCATTATCTTTCGTATAATTAAACCGTACTTAGTAACTTTGGCAATAGCTGACTAAACTCTTTTGAACTAATGACTTTAGTATTGGAACCGATTAAGGGATAGATAATATTCCCTCGTTTTTTTAGTTTCGCGTCATCGGTAACAAAATAATCGGTAATGCAGGCATGTATCAAGTGACTATTATCGCGATAGCTACTATAGATTTTCTTAGCATTGTCAAACCTGACAGATTCTGTCTCGAAATTTATAAAATCGAACAAATTTAAAATATCTTCGATAAGTTTGTTTTTTTCTTGCAGGGTTGTTTCAGGCACTTTTCCAGAATTAATTAAATCAGCTATTAGCTGATTATTTCCAAAATTTCTTTCTATTAATTCAAAACCTGGAATATTAACCTTGCCATCGTCATTGAAAAACTTGATTGGATCTTTACATATTTCGTTGTAGAATTCTTTTCCTTTCCTCAGTTCAGGATAATTATGATAATGTTCGATGACTTTGACAAACCTATGAGTTTCGAATGCTTTAGTAAGTTTTGAATATTTTTTAACTCTCTCTATAGTCTGGGATATTGGTTCAGTGACAAAACAAAGCCCATTTTCCATGACACCAACCATCTGATGGTTGGTGATTTTCAAAAGATTGTCGAGATACTCTTCAAGGAAAAGAGGATTCATGTTAATTGAATCTTCTACTAAATATGAACTATAAACGAAAGAAATGACATTATTTTTCTTAGCCTGAAGGCATTGCTCCATACATTTTCCATGATTCGCAATATAAGAAACCGCGTTTTGATCTAGGTAGATACTAGTTCCTTTAATTTCAATAGATGTATAGTTAATATTATTATCATTAATGATATGGCAATTATTTAGAAATCGGTCCGTCAGATCGGAAGAATAATAATTAAGCAAGGAGACTCTGAAGTCACGGACAATTTCATTACCTTTACAGACATACTCTTTGAATTTCCTAAAATCCTCCCCATCTAATTTCTGCATAACCTTAGTATCATGCTTTATTAAGCTACCGAATATCTGAAAAGAATCCCCCATCCTCAACTTATATATATCAACTAATTTTAATATCAAAAGATTGTAATCATCATTCAGTTTTGCAACATCGTTGTATAATGTATTCCATATGTTAATAACAAGTTCGTAGTCAACGCAAGGTGAACGATTTGAAAATTTTAATAACTGTTCTAGTTTTTCAGCTAACTTGTCTACAATTCGAAATTCTTTAGTTGTCTGTATACCGCTTAAACACTCTAAATCATCAAAACATTCCATTAATTTATTAAAAAGAATATTCGCCATTGCTTGCTGAATTACATCGTTCATCTCACACTCCTTCGTTAATCATGAAAAATTATTTCCCCTGAATTCACCACTGGACTTCAACTAATTTCCGCCCATATCCCTCCAAACTGCCAATCTTTATTAACTGATAATTTCCTCTGGAATAGCTTCTAAAGCAACTTATCCAAATAATCCGCCCACACCTGCAACCACTTCCGGCACTCAGCATCATACTTATAAAGATTATAAATTCCTTCAACACCGCCACGTGTATGCCCCAATACGGCCTCAGCCACCTCATTTGGACATTGCAAGCGGGATAATCCTGTCCGCACTGTACGACGTAGATCGTGGGGTGTCCAATGAGGTATATCAAGCATTTGACCACTTTCACGTAGACGCCATGAATTTTCAGTTAGATACTTCTGCTGGATTGGCTTCTTTGTGGCTTGCGAAGGGAATAGATATTTGTCAGAGGTAAGGCGTAGAACCTTGAGAAAGTCGATTGCCTGATCAGATAACTATACGTAGCGCTCTATCCCTGTTTTGGCTTCTCGCAGATGGTAAATGAATGATGCCTTTTTCAAAATCGAAGGCCTCCGGACTGACGCCGCCGAGATGACTGTGGCGCCGGGCCCGATTGTAGAGCACTTCAATGTAATCGAAGATAAGCATCTCACCGGGATCTGGATCTACGTCATGAGCGCAAGTTAATAGTTTTAGAAATCAAGCTAATTAGCATAATATCTCTTAACTGAAGGGATATGGAGCCGCAGAAATAAATGAAGACACGGCAGTATGCGCAAAAATCAATCTTCGATCTGGAAGCAATCTTCGAACAGTCCCGCAACAATGTTAGTGAACTTGAACAGCTGTTGAGCGAGCTGACTTTTCGCAACACTGCCAGAGCGCGGACTCTGACGTCTAAAATCGAGCAATCTCTAACTGCAATTAGCGACCGCAGCGAGGTCGCCATGTCGGCTTCCAGCCCATCAACATGTAATCTCGATTCGGCGTCCATACAATTTTCTCAAGCAGTGCCCCACAATGCACCTGCAACTGTAGAGCAACTGCAACCGAAGGCTATCCCAGACACTGCCATGCGACAGCAATTCGACAAAGGCCAAATCGATCTAGGTCCACTGCCGTCTTTCTCTCCGTCAGATAAAGCAAATGATGCGCGAGCAATACTGGCAGCATGGACAGCCCTCGAAGCACTATCGCCTCAAGGTTATAAACGCCCAGAGGATATGGCAACCGGCGACCGCTCCAGGGTTGCTCTATTGGAGCGAGGTGTTCCATGGGGACCAAATGCCCGCAGTAAGCCCAGTTATAAGCTTTATTTCGAGGTCGTCCTCGGCTCCATCGCTCTCGACAAGGCGACGGACGAGCTGGTCAAGGTTTTTGGCGAGGATGAGGAGCGTTCACGCCCGGACGGTAAGAAAGCGGCCATCGGCTCGATCCTGATCGACAAAGAAGGCTATGTGCTTGAGGACAAAGGCGTTGCCGTTTCCAGTTTTGCCTGGGCACTCAAGCCGGCTCTCGACCTGAAGCTTGGGTGCTTAGGGAATTGGCCGAATGTTGAGCCGCGCATTATCGAGCATCTGGATCGAATGGTTCGCCGCCACAACGAGGATGGAGAACCCATACCGATCGATTTGGATGTCGTTCTTAACGCTTATAGATGGCTTGTGTCTCAGTTCGGTGTACCCGAACATTTGGTTGAGCCACCCACATTCGCGATTAAGGTTTTTCATCATTTCAAGGCCAAGGCGCCGCCTGAACCTTCGTTACTGAATTCCTTCTATCTTGAAGATCTCGGTGAAGCAACCAAATTGCTCGAGACGGGCAAAGCCGGAGCCGGTTTGCGCCGCTACATGGGAATTGGCAGGCCTGAACAGAAAATCGACGTGCTATCGCCCATTTCCGCAGTTGAGCCATTCGTCGCACCCTCGCTCATGCCGCAGGCTCGTTGGCCTTCGAAAGGCGGCCATCCACTGGTACTGCTTCAACAGGCTGCCGTGAATGCGGCGCGTGCTGAGCTGAATGATGCTCCAGGTATCATCGGCGTCAATGGGCCTCCGGGAACCGGAAAGACCACTCTTCTGCGAGATATTGTCGTCGGATGCATTCTTGATCGGGCCACGGCGATGTGCGGCTTCAATAAACCGCAGGATGCCTTTTCCACAACAGGCGAGAAGCTGGCATTCGGCTCCAATGCATTCCTGCACTTCTACAAGTTACATGCATCCTTAAAGGGCCATGAGATCGTTGTAGCGTCCTCCAATAACAAAGCGGTCGAGAACGTTAGTAAAGAGCTTCCTCTCAAGGAAGCCAATGGTCGTCATGAACAAATCGCCTATTTTCGGTCCATCAGCGACCTGATTGCGAACCCCAAACGCGTCGGCTATTTCGAAGCCGAGGCCGAGGGGGACATCCCCTCCGACCCAGTCGAAACCTGGGGGCTGATCGCCGCTGCTCTCGGCAAGAGCAGCAACCGAGGCACGTTCCAGCAAGGTTTCTGGTGGAATGAAGACGGTGGTTTCCTTACCTACCTGAAAGCAGCTCGCGGCATAAATGTCATGCGTGAGATCAAGGACGAACGAACAGGCGAAATCATCGATCGCGTAATGCCCAGCGTGGTTGTCAATGAGCGGCCCAGCACCAACGAAGCGGATGCTGCTGCGGCCTGGCTGAAAGCGCGAACCGCATTTCTTAAACTCAAGGCAACGGTAGACGCCGAAATCGCCAGCATCGAAGAGATGCGACGGGATATCCAGGCGCTCAAGGGAGCGATCACCGAACTTCAAAGGGCTGAAGAGCGTCGACCGAGTCTGAATGAAGCCGTAGAAGAGGCACACCAGATTGCTGAATCCTGCCAACGGGAGCATGAGAAGGCAAAATCGCAGATCGAGCAGGATAAGATCATGCTCGACAGCCATCTTGCTGGCCGTCCAGGTTTCTTCTCCCGTTTGTTCGCGACTGCGGCCTGGAAGTCGTGGAGATCGACACTGCAGATGCTCTCGGCGACCTTGCAGCAATCAGTCTTACGGGCGCTGGAGACAGACGGTGCCCTGGAGCTTGCAAGGGCTGAGTGGAGCAATACTGAGTCCCAGTTACAGCAACTCGACCAGGAAATTTCCAGCAAGTGTCAGGCTGTCTCGAAATTGAAAGCAACCGAGGCAGAGGCACGAAACCGCATGGGAGACAGGGTCGTTGATGAGAGATTCTTCGAGCGCGAGCACGAGGCTATCCACCTGACTGCGCCATGGCTTCCCGATGAGGTTCATCGCCTGCGGGAGGATCTATTCGCCGCTGCCCTGACTGTGCATAAAACGTTCATCGATGCTTCAGCCAGCCGCTTGCAACACAACCTTGGGCTATTGATGTCGGGCATGGTGGCTGGTGCCTTCCTGTCTTCCGCTCACCGTGAACTTCTCCCCGATCTTTGGTCGAGCCTTTTCATGGTTGTGCCTACCGTGTCCACGACATTCGCCTCTGTTCGGACGATGTTCGGGGATCTGCCACCAGAGAGCATTGGCTGGCTTCTTGTAGATGAAGCGGGCCAGGCCGTTCCTCAGGCAGCAGTTGGAGCTATCATGCGGGCAAAGCGCTCCATCGTGGTAGGTGACCCGTTGCAAATCCCACCTGTAGTTTCACTTCCTGAAAAGCTGAACGCCGAAATCTGCAAGTTCTTTGACATTGACCAAGTAGAATGGTCTGCCCCCGCAGCATCTACGCAGACCCTTGCTGATCAGGCATCACGCTTCAAATCCACCTTCGTCATGGACGTAGGTGATCGAGAAGTCGGGCTGCCACTCCTCGTTCACAGGCGTTGTCAGAACCCAATGTTCGATGTTTCTAACTCCATCGCCTATGCCGGGCAGATGGTCCATGCTGTCGGGCCTAAAAGACCTGGATCTATCGGCTCGGCATTGGGGAGATCTCGCTGGGTGGATATCAATGGCGATGCTGAGACGAAGTGGTGTCCCGATGAGGGCGAAGCGGTTGTACGAATGCTAAAAGAGCTGGCATCATCGGGCATTACAAATCCAGACGTATTTATCATTACACCATTCAAGATCGTAGAGCAGAACATGCGTCGGCGTCTCGACAGAGAAACCGACCTGCTGCGAACGTTCGGCGTAAAGTTGGATGAGTGGTGCCGTGGTCGTGTAGGCACGATCCACACGTTCCAGGGCCGAGAGGCGGACACGGTCATCCTGTTGCTGGGTGCGCCGAAAGCGAGTCAGCAAAGGGCGCGTCAGTGGGCGGCAAGCCCGCCAAACATAATCAATGTAGCCGTCTCACGCGCCAAGCAAAACCTGTATGTGGTCGGCTCGGTTGCTGCATGGGCAGGGGCGGGAACTTGTCTGCAGGTCCTGCATCGGCAATTGGCGCAATCAGGCTGACAATCTCCGAGGTGGCCCTCATTGTTGAGGGCTCATCGCGAACAATCTGCAACCTACGTCAGTATCGGACCGGTCGCTACATGTCAAACACTGACATTGCTCACATAATAGTCTAGTAGTCATTACCCACCGCCCATCCTAGCTTGATAATTCTTACAGCTCCCCTTATATCCATACTGAGGAATAACCTCTGACAAGGCCAAGGAGCACGATTGTGGGACTTAAACCTGGTCCAAAACCAATTGCAAAATCAACAGGAAAACCCGATCAACGCAGACGTGATAATAAGGATACACCCGGTAATACCCCAGGACTGAAACCAAGCAAATCAACTGGGAAGTAATCCTTCAAGGGTATGGAGAATTCATCTATACCCTTATCTCATCAAATCTGTCTGCTTTAGCCCGTTTAGTGCCAGATACAGTCATTCGAACTTTGGGGGTTACACTTTTAAGTGAGTTAGGGTATGTGCTTATTGATGAATCCCTAAACTGAGGTTATTCAAAATCATAGTGTTCGAAAACGACTTGGTTGCAAAATTTGACGGCATTTCCACAGTAGTTCCAATAAACTTATCACATACATAAAGCAGGCATAAAAACGGCCATAATCAGCTAATTCTATAGGTTTTTGGTCGGTTCGGGATGGTTTGAACATCTGCCTCGCTGGATTACTAATAGTTGTATGCACTGTGAGTGTTTACTGAATATAATTTACTTGAAAACAGTGACATTACACCTTAATATGTGAGTAAGATTACGATGAGAACATTCATGTAATTATTTAAAGTGACTTTAAATAATACATTTACTGATATTCCATTCCTAGTGAGAAACTTAAACTTGTAACCAGTGGTAATGAAAATGGCGAAGGAAAAAGAGAGTGGGTTGGGTAAGGGATGTAATAATGAGTTTGATGACAAAGACAAGTGGAATTTGTTTTTCTATGGCGCTGGCTTTGTTATATTTCTTTCGTTAGTTTTATATTTATGGGAATTTAACTCTGGGCTATCTAATAACCATACAAAATGGGGTGAGTTTGGTTCGTATTTTGGTGGCATTACCGGTCCTTTAATTAGTGTTATGGCTTTTATCGGGTTATTAAAATCCATCAGTTTAACAAAAAGTCAGTTTGAAATTCAAAGTCAGGAGAGCACTTTTTTCAACCTTCTTAACTTCCATACAAACAAAGTTGATAAAATATATTCAGAGCGCTCCGATAAAGCTGATGCGTTTAAATATTTATGCGAGGAATATGGAGGGAAATATAATTATTACTGCATTAGCGTAGCATTAAATAGCATAGTAGACAAGCCGGATGAATTACCAGATTTCACGTATTTTAATTTTCTTAAAAAATTATTCGGACTACATGACACCATTACCAACGAAGAAGTAAAAATAACGCTTTTACAATATTTAAGTAGATTTAAAAGTAAACAACTAGTTTTGAATGACATAACATTAAAACGCCAAGTTATATCTGAGGATTTAAATCCCGTATTGGTTGAAACTGGACGCACTATAATAAGAAAAATGAGTTGCAAGGAAAGGGTTGAGATTTTAAGAAAAGCATTTGATATATTTTATGATGAGTATGGGCATATATCTGGATCATATATCAGAAACATTTATTATATTCTCTCTCACTCAAATGAATCCAATAATGGAAGTAAGTATGCAAAGATTTTTAGGGCTCAACTATCTCGCCATGAACTCGTTTTAATTTACTTTAACATATCAAGTTCTTATTGTAACCCTGATTTTATTAATTTGATTGAAAAATTTGATATATTAAATGGATTGTACATAAGTGACTTATGTTACAACCCATCGACTGAAATGTATAAAGATGATTTGGAATATATATTTTCAAGTGCAAAAAAAATAATGCAGAATTCATAGTTTAAAGATGTGAAGAACATGAACACTCTCCCTAAAAATGAAATCATTTTTATGATAATCAATGAGTTGCACTAGGAAGTTAATGGGAATTTTTGATAGTTTTAAACATGATAATTTCTCGTTTATCATAATGTTATTCGATTTTTTACCATGTAATGCTCCGCAACATGGGTTGGGTTGAAGCGGCTGGCATGATCATTAAAGGTATGGAAGGCGCGACCATCGAAAATATGTAATCCACATTCTGGATTGTGTGAGAACAGGAACGAGAGTTTCCCGTTTTTTATTATAAGACTTCGAACTGCAATAAAAATCCTGTGGTCGTTTTTGGGGTATAGGGAGTGGCATGCCAGGTTTGCATAATTTCTCCCATAGCTTGCTGGTAAACGCTCGTCAATGGTTAGGTCCGTCCCGTGCCAGAAGTGGACAAAACTTGCTCAACGCAGTATTAATGAGTTAATAAATGAACAATTTGCGGATAGGAAGTATGGACTTTGTCAGATTATTTTCTCAATTTGAGTAAAACCTATTAAGAGACAGTAATGGACCGCAAAATCTGTCACTCAAATCAATAGCGCAATTCCGGGCTAGTTTCTGCTGCAACTGTGGCCAGCATTAGAAAATCGAGGAAAATATGAGCTTCCCCAAATATAACCAGACTAATTCTCAAGAAAGATTGGGTGTAAATGCTGTTGCTGAAGCCATAGCAAAAATTGGCCAGATTTGGCGTGAAACTCCAATGGCTGACGTTGGAGTTGATGGCCAGATTGAGTATGTTAATCCCGAGGGCTTTGCTACAGGAAGGATGATAGCTGTTCAGATAAAGTCAGGGCCATCCTTTTTTAAGGAAAGCTACGGAGATTGGGTCTTCTATCCAGAAGAGAAACACCGTTTTTACTGGGAAAGATTTCCGTTACCTGTACTGATAATTATTCACAACCCTGATACAAATTTAAGTTATTGGCAAGATGTTCGCCGCGCATTAAGAGCTGCCAAACCAACTGATGCAAAGGGTATTACTATACCTAAATCAAATATCTTGCAATCTTCCAGTGCTAAAACCCTCTTTGAAGGGTTTGCGGTCGGAGATCAAGACATTATGTCGGTCGAAGATGTTCTTGACTATTTGATTAAAACTGAGAGTAACAATGCTTCATTTCCTGTCTCATATTTCAATCTTTTCTGCACAGGCCTAACTAATGTCTGCCGATCTTTATATTTTGGCATGGATGTTCCACTAACCGTGGCAGAGATTGAGTTGTGTAATCAAAATTCTCCTTTTGGTGTCGGAGTGGGGGCCTCAGAGGATAACTTTCTGTTTGAGTATATAAAATTCATTGTGCACCAGCATATAGCTGATGTTGATTTCTCTGACTGTATGATAGACAGATATGAACATGATAGACAACCATCTTTTATGGCACCACTGACCTCAAGAGGTAAAAAATTAGTACGACTCATCCATGAAATAGAATGTAGATTAAAGTCGGATGGAAAAATAAAAGATACTGGGACTTTACGCGCTGCACAAGCGGGTTTTGTGCGGTTGCAATTTACCCCAAATGAGATACAGAGAGTCGAACTTACTAATCTAATTCAACAGGAATATCTAAAAAGTACCTGACAAGCGTGTGTTATCGGACTGGCTTTCTGCCGCGCGCCAACCCAGCCGCAAATGCGAGCGTTAGGTTCGTTCTTCGCTCAAGGCAGACCTTATGATCTTGATTTTTGGAAGATCCGAGCCAAGAGCAAACATTGATATCATAAATCGGCCTCAATCTTAGGGGGAACATCTCCCCCTTATTACGTAAACAGTTTACTGAAGATGTTCTTTCAGCCAAGTACACGCGCCTTCAATGTCATACGCTTTTTCCCCAAATCCTTTCGCAAGCAGGGATTCAGGTAAATACTCGTCATATTTATCCAAGTACTTTTCTGGTACATCTTTGGCAAGATCAAATGCAGATGGTAAGCCTGACAACAGCATTTCTTTAAGCGCGTGTTGTACGCCAGCTACACTTGAATCGTCGATCTCTATAACGCCAGCAAATGAATTGGCTTTAAAGCCACAACGTATGAGCAAGGTTGTAATCGTATTCACAACTTTATCCCCCATCCAGGGAATTACATAACAGTGTTGCCCACTCGTAATAAAATACTCATTTTGCAGTTTATAACGCTGAAAGTTACTACAGCCTTCCGCAAAGAGGTTTCTGGCGGCAGAATCGGCATAATCTACTGTCTTGCTACCTATTGCTATGCGGTAATCACCTTCCCTATAGATAGCGAGCATTTC
>OKAL01000093.1_pt1 | contig 46113 bp, 48 predicted proteins | sample 1612781 | NCBI WGS metagenome assembly OKAL01 (sample SAMN04436817, study PRJEB24849) | human gut metagenome | biome: human gut; feature: NICU; material: stool | host: Homo sapiens | place: USA: Saint Louis, MO | collected 2011-05-05 | reverse complement strand
GACCTTCGCATTACGAATGCGCTGCTCTACCAACTGAGCTATATCGGCCCTGAAAGGACATGTTCACGAACGTGAATCACGGTGGACAAGGTTAAAACTAACCGGGCGATGCGTCAATGGCCTTGTGAATCAAATGGCTACTTTTGCATCACCCGGTTTTATTTACGCACGAATGGTGTAATCACCAATGCCGATCCACTTGTAAGTGGTCAGTGCTTCCAGCCCCATTGGGCCACGCGCGTGGAGTTTTTGTGTGCTTACCGCCACTTCCGCACCCAGACCAAACTGGCCGCCATCGGTAAAACGCGTAGAGGCGTTAACGTAAACAGCGGACGAATCCACTTCGTTAACAAAACGCTGGGCGTTGCGCATATCGCGGGTCAGGATCGCATCGGAGTGTTGTGTGCCGTGTTCACGAATATGGGCGATGGCATCGTCAAGATCGCTGACGATTTTAACGTTCAAATCTAATGACAGAAACTCATCGTCATACTCTTCGGCTTTAACAGCCACCACCTTCGCGGGGCCTGCCTGCAACTGCGCCAGCGCAGCTACATCTGCGTGTAATGCCACGCTGCTTTCCGCCATTTGCTTGCTTAATGCGGGCAGGAAGCTATCGGCGATGTTTTTATTTACCAGCAACGTTTCTACCGTATTACATGTGCTCGGACGCTGAGTTTTTGCGTTGACGATTACTTTCAGGGCTTCAGCGATCTCTGCACTTTCATCAACGTAAATATGGCATACGCCTATACCGCCTGTGATCACCGGGATTGTCGACTGTTCGCGGCACAGCTTATGCAGGCCAGCGCCTCCACGCGGGATCAGCATGTCGATGTATTTATCCATACGCAGCATTTCACTGACCAGCGCACGGTCAGGATTATCAATCGCCTGCACGGCACCCGCCGGTAAGCCGCAGGATTTCAGGGCGTCCTGAATCACCGCTACCGTTGCAGCGTTAGTGCGACAGGTTTCTTTGCCACCACGCAGGATCACCGCGTTACCGGTTTTCAGGCACAGCGAAGCGACATCAACCGTCACGTTCGGGCGCGCTTCATAAATCACGCCAATAACCCCCAGCGGTACGCGACGACGCTCAAGACGCAGGCCGCTGTCCAGTACGCCGCCATCGATTACCTGCCCCACCGGATCGGCGAGATTACACACCTGACGCACATCGTCGGCGATGCCTTTCAGCCGTGCGGGCGTCAGTGCCAGACGGTCAAGCATCGCTTCGCTAAGGCCATTGGCACGCGCGTCAGCAACATCCTGGGCGTTAGCGTTGAGGATGATTTCGCTTTGTGCTTCCAGTTCATCGGCGATTTTTTCCAGCACGCGATTTTTTTCGCGGCTGGAGAGTTGCGCTAATTTATACGAGGCTTGCTTCGCGGCAATGCCCATTTGTTCCAGCATCAGCCTGCTCCTTAACGGGTAATCATGTCATCACGGTGAACGGCAACCGGGCCATATTCATATCCCAGTATTGCATCAATTTCTTGCGAGTGGTGTCCGGCAATGCGGCGTAATGCATCGCTGTTGTAACGACTGACGCCGTGAGCGATATCGCGACCTTCGAGGTTGCAAATGCGGATGACTTCACCACGCGAGAAATTGCCAGTCACGCTTTTAATGCCTTTCGGCAACAGGGAACTGCCGCGTTCAAGAATGGCGGCAGTTGCCCCTTCATCTACCGTGATTTCACCCGCCGGCGGCGCACCGAAAATCCAGCGTTTACGGTTTTCAAGCGGAGTCGCCTGGGCATGGAACAGCGTACCGACGGAAATGCCTTCCATCACATCACCAATAACGCCCGGCTTGCTGCCCGCGGCAATAATGGTGTCGATACCCGCACGGCAAGCCACGTCCGCGGCCTGCAATTTGGTACTCATGCCGCCAGTTCCGAGGCCTGAAACGCTGTCACCGGCAATCGCGCGCAGTGCGTCATCAATGCCGTAAACATCTTTAATCAGTTCTGCCTGCGGATTGCTGCGCGGGTCAGCGGTATACAAACCTTTTTGATCGGTCAGCAGCAACAGTTTATCGGCACCCGCCAGAATCGCCGCCAGCGCAGAAAGGTTATCGTTATCGCCGACCTTAATCTCTGCCGTAGCGACAGCATCGTTCTCATTGATTACCGGAACGATATTGTTATCGAGCAACGCACGCAGGGTGTCGCGGGCGTTCAGGAAGCGTTCACGGTCTTCCATATCAGCACGAGTCAGCAGCATTTGCCCGACGTGAATGCCATAAATCGAAAACAGCTGTTCCCACAGTTGAATCAGTCGACTCTGCCCTACCGCCGCCAGCAGTTGTTTCGAGGCGATAGTCGCTGGCAGTTCCGGGTAACCCAGGTGCTCACGTCCGGCGGCGATCGCGCCCGACGTCACAATAACAATCCGATGCCCGGCGGCATGTAACTGCGCGCACTGGCGAACAAGTTCAACGATATGGGCACGGTTCAGGCGGCGCGATCCGCCTGTTAGCACACTGGTGCCGAGTTTTACCACCAGCGTCTGGCTGTCACTCATGATTCTCTGCCATTCAATTTTAGGAAAAATGATATCAAACGAACGTTTTAGCAGGACTGTCGTCGGTTGCCAACCATCTGCGAGCAAAGCATGGCGTTTTGTTGCGCGGGATCAGCAAGCGTAGCGGCAGTTGTTTACGCTTTTATTACAGATTTAATAAATTACCACATTTTAAGAATATTATTAATCTGTAATATATCTTTAACAATCTCAGGTTAAAAACTTTCCTGTTTTCAACGGGACTCTCCCGCTGAATATTCGCGCGTTAATTAAAATCAGGAATGAAAATGAAAAAGAGCACTCTGGCATTAGTGGTGATGGGCATTGTGGCATCTGCATCCGTACAGGCCGCAGAAATATATAACAAAGACGGTAATAAACTGGATGTCTATGGCAAAGTTAAAGCCATGCATTATATGAGTGATAACGACAGTAAAGATGGCGACCAGAGTTATATCCGTTTTGGTTTTAAAGGCGAAACACAAATTAACGATCAACTGACGGGTTATGGTCGTTGGGAAGCAGAGTTTGCCGGTAATAAAGCGGAGAGTGATACTGCACAGCAAAAAACGCGTCTCGCTTTTGCCGGGTTGAAATATAAAGATTTGGGTTCTTTCGATTATGGTCGTAACCTGGGCGCGCTGTATGACGTGGAAGCCTGGACCGATATGTTCCCGGAATTTGGTGGCGACTCCTCGGCGCAGACCGACAACTTTATGACCAAACGCGCCAGCGGTCTGGCGACGTATCGGAACACCGACTTCTTCGGCGTTATCGATGGCCTGAACTTAACCCTGCAATATCAAGGGAAAAACGAAAACCGCGACGTTAAAAAGCAAAACGGCGATGGCTTCGGTACGTCATTGACATATGACTTTGGTGGCAGCGATTTCGCCATCAGTGGGGCCTATACCAACTCCGATCGCACTAACGAGCAGAACCTGCAAAGCCGTGGCACAGGCAAGCGTGCAGAAGCATGGGCAACAGGTCTGAAATACGATGCCAATAATATTTATCTGGCAACTTTCTATTCTGAAACACGCAAAATGACGCCAATAACTGGCGGCTTTGCCAATAAGACACAGAACTTTGAAGCGGTCGCCCAATACCAGTTTGACTTTGGTCTGCGTCCGTCGCTGGGTTATGTCTTATCGAAAGGGAAAGATATTGAAGGCATCGGTGATGAAGATCTGGTCAATTATATCGACGTCGGTGCTACATATTATTTCAACAAAAATATGTCAGCGTTTGTTGATTATAAAATCAACCAACTGGATAGCGATAATAAGCTGAACATCAATAATGATGATATTGTCGCGGTTGGCATGACCTATCAGTTTTAATGGATATTGCCGGATGTGATGCATCCGGCACATTTCACTCACGCCGTTAACTTCACCGGTTCATCACGAAAATCATCCGCCGGTTCCAGCTTCAGATTCAGCGTCGCCAGCAGCTCACGCAGCTTCTCGTGAAATTCACGCAGGGTGTGCTCCAGTCGTTCAACCACTTCGGCATCTTTTATCTGAACACTCGTCCAGTCGCCTGCTTTATCGAACAGACCAAACTGGTAACTGTAGGTAAAACGGGATTCCTGCGCTTCCAGTTCCATCCACCAGCCCCAGAACTCACGCACTTCCGGTGCCGGTTTCACGTTGACGCATACAGCCAGACAATCGAAAAAGAATCGATTATCTTCGCACTTACCTTCACGAATATACGGGCCTAGTGCGGTAAATTTTTTGATCAATCTGCTCTTCGGGTGTCCACTCGGTAACGTCATTGCAATCTCCTGTTGTGATGCAACTGTTTTACCAAATTGGCAAAATTTAGCAAATTTTTAACACAATCGTTTTTCAATCCAGTCTGTTATTTCCTGAAGACCTTTGTCAAAATTCCGATACACCGGGTTAAATGGGATCTCTAACAATTTACCGTCAGCAGATGATGAGGTGATTAAGCGTGAGTCCTCTTCCGGGCTGAACGGATCGTTCTTCCAGTAGCCTGATAACATTGGCGTTGGGCAGCGACGTCCCAGCAATCCTTGCACTTTTAATGAATAGCGATTCAGCTCCACGCGCAACGCTTCGTCGGAAGCATCATGCATCCCCAAACGGCTCGCCAGAACGTCAAGATACATTTCCGGCACCTGTTGCTGGCACTTAAAATCACTCAACAGGGTATGAACTACCGGACCAAGACAGGCAACCGCTTTCAGACGCGGCGATTCAAGGTATGCCAGACGCACGGCAACGTTAGCGCCGAAACGGAAACCAAAGGCCGCGACGCGAGTGTGATCTACCCACGGTACGTTAGGCAGCGCCTTTAAGACGTGCTGATGCAACAGGCTGGAGTCCTGGGTGAGCTTCCATTTTGAAGAAAAGCCCACCGACGGCATATCAATAGTCAGCATCGCAATGCCGCGCGGCGCAAAATAACGTTCATACAGGCTGTAATAGTCCGTCTGCATCGCATCCAGACCACCACACATTAATACTGTCGGGAACGGGCCATCGCCTTTCGGCATATGCAAAAAGCCGGTGATGGGCGCACCGCCGGGTACGGTAAACTCCATCTGCCGCATGGTGCCCGGCAGACGCTGAGCGGCCTCTTCATAGGCGCGGTTTGACAAAGCCTGCGCTTGCTCGGCCAGGTCATCTCCTTTCAGATGAGGATAGGCGGCAATGTTGTACAACGTAGCCGCATGCAGCCAGTGACGACCACTGAGTTGCGGATCTTCTTCCGCACAGGCTTTTTGTTGCCACACCATCGCCTGGGTGGCCCACTCATAAATCCAGTTGCCACCACGGTAGCCAATCACCGTATCGTATAAATCATCGTCGGTACGTTCGGCATCGCTCATCACAATACGTGCCTGGACGTCGAGGATTTCACGTGGGTCAATGCCGCGCCAGATCCACATCAGACGGTTAATCATGCGATACCAGTGAGGGATGGTTTTACCATCAAGGGCCGACTGCACAGGCGGTTGTGCGCCGTGATTAAAGCGGCGGACTAGCGTCGAGGTTTCAGGATGTTTAAAGCGGGGTTTGAACAGGGTTTCGCTCAGGTTTGCCTGTGTCATGGATGCAGCCTCCAGAATACTTACTGGAAACTATTGTAACCCGCCTGAAGTTAAAAAGAACAACGCCCGGCAGTGCCAGGCGTTGAAAAGATTAGCGACCGGAGATTGGCGGGACGAATACGACGCCCATATCCCACGGTTGTTCGATCCAGGTATCTTGCGGGATATCAACAACATAGTCATCAACCAGCGGACGACCAGCCGGTTTTGCGAAGATGGTGACAAAGTGCGCTTTTGGATACATTTCACGAATCGCAACCGCAGTGCCACCGGTATCCACCAGGTCATCAATAACGATGAAGCCTTCGCCATCGCCTTCTGCGCGTTTCAGCACTTTAAGCTCGCGCTGGTTGTCGTGATCGTAGCTGGAAATACAAACGGTATCGACATGACGAATACCCAGTTCACGCGCCAGTAACGCACCCGGTACCAGACCGCCACGGCTTACGGCAATAATGCCTTTCCATTGTTCAGAAGGCATCAGTCGGCTTGCGAGTTTACGTGCATGGATCTGCAACATGTCCCAGGTGACGATGTATTTTTCGCTCATGTGAAGTGTCCCAGCCTGTTTATCTACGGCTTAAAAAGTGTTCGAGGGGGAAATAGGTTGCGCGAGATTATAGAGATCTGACGCACTAAAAACCAGTGTTTCGCGGAATCCGCGCCTCTTTTTGCATGCTTTATGCTAGCCGTCAGCGGAGAAAGTGGTATTCTCAATCGCATCGCGCAAGCCTGACTTGTGATGTTTTTAATTCTGCTAACCCTGTGGCCTGCAAGCAAGTTTTGTAGGACATCGCCAAGGAGACTCAACGTGTCTGAACTGTCTCAGTTATCCCCGCAACCGCTGTGGGATATTTTTGCCAAAATCTGTTCTATTCCTCATCCGTCCTACCATGAAGAGCAGCTCGCTGAACACATTCTGAGCTGGGCCCAAGAGAAAGGTTTCCACGTCGAGCGCGATCAGGTCGGTAATATCCTGATTCGCAAACCCGCTACCGCAGGAATGGAAAACCGCAAGCCGGTCGTTCTGCAAGCGCACCTGGATATGGTCCCGCAGAAAAATAACGACACCGTGCACGACTTCACTAAAGATCCTATCCAGCCTTATATTGACGGCGAATGGGTAAAAGCCCGTGGCACCACGCTGGGTGCGGATAACGGCATCGGTATGGCGTCCGCACTGGCCGTTCTGGCTGATGACAACGTGGTACACGGTCCGCTCGAAGTGCTGCTGACCATGACCGAAGAAGCAGGTATGGATGGCGCGTTTGGTCTGCAGGCTAACTGGCTGCAGGCAGATATCCTGATCAACACCGACTCTGAAGAAGAAGGTGAGATCTATATGGGTTGCGCAGGCGGTATCGACTTTACCTCTAACCTGCCGCTGTCCCGTGAAGCAATCCCGGCTGGCTTCCAAAGCTTTAAGCTGACGTTGAAAGGCCTGAAAGGCGGTCACTCCGGTGGCGAAATCCACGTTGGTCTCGGTAACGCTAACAAGCTGCTGGTACGCTTCCTGGCGGGTCACGCTGAAGAGCTGGATCTGCGTCTGGTTGATTTCAACGGCGGTACGCTGCGCAACGCGATTCCGCGTGAAGCCTTTGCCACCCTCGCCGTGGCGGCAGATAAAATTGATGCGTTAAAAGCGCTGGTCAACACCTACCAGGAAATCCTGAAAAACGAACTGGAAGCCAAAGAGAAGAACCTGGCTCTGCTGCTGGATGCCGTTACTCACGACAAAGCCGCGCTGACCACTCAGTCTCGCGACAGCTTCGTACGTCTGCTGAACGCCACCCCGAACGGTGTTATCCGCAACTCCGACGTAGCCAAAGGCGTGGTAGAAACCTCCCTGAACGTCGGCGTTGTAACCATGACTGACGACAACGTTGAAATTCACTGCCTGATCCGTTCCCTGATCGACAGCGGTAAAGACTACGTGGTAAGCATGCTGGATTCACTGGGTAAACTGGCTGGCGCGAAAACCCAGGCCAAAGGCGGATACCCTGGCTGGCAGCCAGATGCTAACTCTCCGGTTATGCACCTGGTTCGCGAAACCTACCAGCGTCTGTTCAACAAAACGCCAAACATCCAGATCATTCACGCCGGTCTGGAATGTGGCCTGTTCAAGAAACCGTATCCGGAAATGGACATGGTTTCCATCGGGCCAACCATCACCGGTCCGCACTCCCCGGATGAGCAGGTTCATATCGAAAGCGTTGGTCACTACTGGACGCTGCTGACTGAACTGCTGAAGTCGATTCCGGCGAAGTAAGATTCTGCGCTAAATGCCGGATAGCGCTACGCTTATCCGGCAATCCATCAGAGTCACAGCCCCAACAGCAGCTGTCTTTCCAGTTGGGGATCAAGCAGCGTGACGTGTAATCCCACCAGCCTCACGCCTCGCCCTCCCCGACGTTCTTCCCAGGTTTTACGCGCCGTCGCAATTAAGTCATCTTTATTTAAGCGCGGCCAGACGTGCTCCTGCGTGGTCTGCTGAAAATCATTAAACTTGAGTTTTATCCCCTGGCGAGCGATAAGGAGATCCGGCTTTACCTTGGCCAGACGCCGTTCCAGTTCGGGATAAAGCCGCTCAATAATCGCCTCGCATTCTGACCACTCATGAATATCTTCCGCCAGCGTGCGCTCCACGCCGACGGATTTGCGCAGTCTGTCGTTGTTAACGTCCCGCTCGTCAATGCCCTGGCTTCGCTCCCACAGCACGCGACCAAACTTACCAAAACGTTTGAGCAGCATTGCCAGGTCGTATTTTTGAACATCCTCGCAGGTACGCAATCCCATTGATTCCAGCTTCGCGGCGGAGACTTTGCCGACGCCGGGAATTTTGCCTAGCGGTAACGTTTTGAGAAATTCAGGAACATCGGCAGGGGTAATCACATATTGCCCGTTGGGCTTGTTGAGATCGGAGGCTATTTTTGCCAGAAATTTAACCGGCGCAATCCCGGCGGAGGCGGTTAGCTGCAGCTCGTTAAAAATCGTCTGGCGGATCTCCTGGGCGATCAGCGTGGCAGAACCGTGGCAGTGGGTGCTGTCGGTTACATCCAGATAGGCTTCATCCAGCGACAGGGGTTCAATCAGCGAGGTATAGCGGGAGAAAATAGCCTGAATCTGGCGGGAGGCTTCTTTGTAGGCCTCGTAGCGACCGGGTAATAAGGTAAGATGCGGGCATAGCTTTAACGCCATTCCCGTTGGCATCGCGCTACGCACGCCAAATTTGCGCGCCGGGTAATTGGCTGTACTGATAACCCCCCGGCGCTCCCGGCTGCCGCCGATGGCAATGGGAATGTCACGCAGAGCGGGGTTATCGCGCATTTCCACCGCTGCGAAAAAGCAGTCCATATCAACATGTATGATTTTGCGCATCACTCGCCTCCCACAACACTGTTTAAGTATACAGTATTTTTATAGTGTGAGAAGTATGATTATTCCTTACGCCGGACCATTCATGACGAAGCGAGCATCGCACAGGTAACGCACAATATCCTTTTTCGTATGTTCTGCGGGATTCCCCGCCGTACTGACAAACAGTTTATTCACTTTGCGAACATTTGCCCGCAGCAGTTTTTCGATTGTCATCAGCCGGAAGGCATCATTTTCAACGCAGAAAAGTTCGTAGTCGCCCAGACGTTCACCACAAATTTCACAGTGATTCATCCAGTAACGTAGCCCGGTGGTTTTACTTTTATCGAGGTAGTAATTGCTGGCTTTGATGCTCTTTTTTATCTCTTCAGGCAGAGAATTAATGTGGAACAAAAAGCTGTTACGCCTGACCGACTGCCAGCCCTGACCATCCTGATTTTTCTTAATAAAGCGGGTAAACATCACGCCATGGATGCGGGTAATTTGGTGGCAGCTCCAGCAGTGCATCTTCGAGGTAATCACCAGATAGTACGGCGCGACAATATTAAAATTGTCGGTGTCGTAGACATAGTCACGAAGCGCCCCGTTTAGCTCGTGGGGTTCGGTGTACCAGATACCTGAAACCTTGTCGAAATGCGCCCCCTGACAGGCTACATCGGTGACGTTATCAGTATGAATCTCCAATGGAATAATATGGGTTACATCTATCACATTGCCTTCCTGAGGAATAAATTGCCCCCACATTGCGTGGGGGACGGGAACAGAATTAATGAGTGACGGGAGCAGATTGCTGACGTAAAGAAGTCACTTGCTTTTGCTTGTCCAGCTTATCCACCAGCGGTTGCACAACCTTCTCTCCCTGCTGGCCAAAATATTGATACAACGTATCGGAAGCGCTTTGCGTCAGCACCATGATCTCAATGCGACGGTTCCCGGCACTTTCCGGATTTTTCGCATCCAGCAGCATTTGGTCCGCCATCGCGCTGACCTGCATGACTTTATTCTGCGGCATTCCGGCATCCTCCAGCACGCGTCGCGCCGACAAAGCGCGGTCGCCAGAGAGGTTCCAGTTGTTGTAAATGTTACTCTTATAGCTCATCGCGTCTGTATGCCCGGTGATGATTATCTTGTTATCCAGCGAGTCAAACACGGGAGTCAGTTCAACCAGCAGCGATTTAAAGAACGGCATAATCCTGGCGCTACCGCGCTCAAACATATTGCGATTCTGGTCATCTTTAATCAGTACGCGCAGCCCCTGAGGAACAATCTCCATCTCGAGGTTAGTTTCCATATGCGCATTGCGGGCGATAACGTTAATGTCGGTCGCCAGTTCGCCCAATTCGCGGGCTGATTTTTGTTTCAGCAGCACCGCTTTTTCATTCACATCCAGCGCCTTTTTCGCGTTCTCTTCCGTAATTTTCGCCGTCTCCTGCGGGTTGACGGTTTTATCGAGTTTGTTGCGTGTGACGTTTTTCTTCTGCGCTCCCGGCGCTATCGGCTGCTTGCCCAGCTTATTTAACGGCGCCATACCGCCACCGTTAAAGATTGACTGACCATGCAGCGCCGCCACGATATTTTCGCGGTCAGCTTTACTGACGCTGTTCACAATCCACAACGTCATAAACAACGCCATCATCGCCAGCGTAAAGTCAGCAAATGCCACCTTCCACGCTCCCCCATGATGACCTGCATGATTCTTTTTGATTTGTCGGCGGATAATGGTGGTTTTCGCGCCGCGATCGCGACGATTTGGCCCCTTCCTCATGCTTATTCTTGCTCCAGCATCGCATTCACCCACGCATCCAGATTGGCGAATGTGGGTTTGGAAGCCAGATGAAGAAGTTTACGTCCCGCATCAACCGCCAGCAGCGTCGGCTTACCGCCCGCTTGCGCCACCAGCACGGTACGTACACATTCGAGCAGCGAATGTTCCGCCCGCGCCTGCTGTTCCATGGCGTTTGCCAGCGGATCCATCACGCAATAACAGATGAAGACCCCTAAGAATGTCCCCACCAGCGCCGCCGCCACTTTCAGGCCGATAAGCGCAATGGAACCATCGATTGACTGCATGGTGATGATGATACCCAGCACCGCCGCGCAAATGCCGAAGCCAGGCATCGCCTCGGCGGTACGCTGCAGGGAACGCGAAGGGGTTAACAGCGATTCTTCCGCGGTATCCAGTTCCTGATCGAGGATCCCTTCCAGCTCGTGGGCATCAATTTTTCCCATCGCCATCAGACGGAAATTATCGGCGATAAAGGTCACCAGTCGTTTCTGGGTCAGTACCAGCGGGTATTTCTGGAAAATGGTACTCTCTTCCGGCTGTTCGATATGCTGATCCAACATACGCAGACCGCCGTTCTGCACCATTTCCAGCAGTTCATACAGGCACATCAGCAGCTGACGCTGGAACTCCGGCCCCATTTTCTTTTTGCTGACCACGCCTTTGATCTGGTGAGCAATCTCTTTAAGCACATGCATTGGGTTACCGATAATCATCGCCCCCAGACCGGCCCCCACGATAATAATAATTTCTGCCGGCTGCCAGATAGCAATTAACTGTCCGCCAGCCTCAAAGTAGCCACCAAATACGCAGCCTAAAACCACCAATAAACCAAAAATCTTTTGCATTACGTCCTCCGCATGTTGATTCGGAATTGTTAATCTGGATATAAACAATCACGAATCTTGTGCGTGATTTTTTTATTCATTTGACAAATTCGAGCTTCAGTCAGCCCTAATACCAGCGCGATTTCTTTTAAATTCATATCGTGCTGGTAATACATTGAGAGCACCAGTCCCTCCTTTTCGCTGAGTTGGCTCAGGGCATAACCCAGCATTTCCTGCGTGACGAATTGTTCTTCAAGCCCCCGCCCTTCGAGCGGCGCAATCGGTATATCGCCATTCAGTAATTCATCCAGGCTGGCCAGCGATTCAGCACCTTCCAGCTGTTGATATTCCTGATAATCTTCAGACGACAAACCCAACAGGGAAAGCTCCTCCCATGAGGGTTCATGCCCGAGCTGAGTACGCGCATCACGAATCAAATCTTTAATCTGATGGTATTTTTGTCGTAGCTGACGAGGCCGCCAGTCGAGGCTGCGCAGCTCATCGAGTATGGCTCCGCGGATACGATGGACGGCATAACCGGCAAAGCCCTCATCCGGTTGACCATAGCGACGAATCGCATTCAGCAATCCCATCAGCGCCGTTTGCTCCATATCCTGCCTGTCCATAACGCAGGTACATTGCGGCGCAAGTTGACGCACCACTTTGCGCACCAAAGGAAGATAAGCCTGTAAATAATGGCTCTCTTGCTTTGGCGTTAGCACGGGCGTCGCATTAAAATCTTCTGACTCGTAAGCATCCTGGATCATGTTATTTCCTGGCTTGTCGCTTATTGAAACACGACTTTTTTCACCAATATGTCCTTATACGGTGTCGCCATTTTGCGTTTCGCTAATTCAATTTTCAGATTTTCAAAAACTTTCTTTCTGATATCGGAGATCTTCAGCGCCCGAATCTCTTCATATTTCATATTCGAGAGTTCATCTACCGTAATACTTTGATAGAGCGGTTCGTCTTTCTTAATTTTTTCAGCGTCTTTCTCTGAATCAACGACCATTACCAGCTCTGCCACCATGTATCGGTCTGCCCCTTCACTATCATGAAGCGTAACCACCGTTTCCGGCAGAGAGACAAAAATGCTGCTGCTCTCATCCTGATTTTCTTCGGGTATCTCAGCGGGTTTTGCTGCCTTAGCTGTCGCACCTTTATTCATAAAATGATAAATACCCCATCCAGCCCCACCAGCAATACCCAGAGCAACGACAGAGCTGATCACACACGCAATAACAATTTTCTTCATCTTGCTTTTACACTTTGATCAGAACGGATTCGTTCTGTTGAAATTGAGGTTCGTCGTTAAGCGTTAGCGCCGACGTCACCTCGTCCTGTTGATGGCCTGACTGCTGTTGTTGCTGTTGCGATTGTCCCTCGGAAGAGACCTGAACATTCACTTCCATGAAGTTCTGCGCCGTGAGGTGCTGGCGTAAGTTCTCGCTAAATTGCTGCAACGAGCGGCAGACATCGCTCTGATTTGCGCCGATGTGCACCATCAGCTTTCCTGCGTCCAGCTGCACGGCAATTTCCAGTTTGCCCAGCGATGGCGGGTCTAGACGAATGGTCGACACCTGCTGTTGCTGACCCAACTGGAACTGAATTCTGTCTTTGAGCAGCGCGGTGAGCTTCTCGCCGAGCTCCTCTGTTGACAGCGTGGTAGGCGCGGAAACTTGCGTCGACACCACGTTGTGGTCGCTCAGGGCATTTACCGGCTGACTTCCCTGCGCCGCCGTATTGAGCAAACTTTGCGACGCAAGCGATGGGTTAACCGTTACGCTATCCGTTTTTCTCACCGCCATCGGGCGAGGAACGGCGTGATCCGCTGACTTCACCCGGGCGGAAATTTGCTGTGAGGTCGAAAGCGAGACAGGTTCAGGCGCGATCGCGCGCAGATCCTGGGCGGAGAATGTCGCCAGTTTGGCCTGCTGATCCGGGGTTGCCTGGGGCAAATTCTCGGTGATCGATGCCAGTAACGTTTGCAGCTTTGGCGACAGTGACGATAAATCCGTGGCGTGCTGCTCAGCCGACGGCATGGATTGTTTTCCTTGCCCGGCCATCGCGCTCGCCAGTTGGCGCAAAAGCGCAGACCCCGCCCCCGTAGTTTGCGCCTGCGTCAGCATTTTCAGCATCTCACCGTCAGGCTGCTTCTGCGCCGCCGCAGGCGTTAACGGCTGTGCCGGTTGCGCCAGTAACATCGCCAGCAATGCCTGCATGGCCGCAGGATCTGCATCATCGCGTTGATGCTCAGGCAACGACGCCTGCTGTTGGTTTATTTTTGCGCCGATCAAACGTTCAGCCACCGCGTTAAGCCCGGCCTGCGGTAAAGAAAACGTGCTGCCGCTCGTTGACGTTGTTGGGGCCGAAATAGCCGCTTTTTCCGGTGTGGCCTCTGCCAACGCACTAGCCGAGGCCAGTAATACAGGATTCATGCCTTCTCCGAAATTAAATTAACCATTGAGTACGCCAACATTCCTTCCTGGTTTTGCTGATGTTGATCCATGCGCGCTTTGAGTTCTTCCGCACGCTGCGTTCGTCGGGCAATCAGCACCTCAAACGCCGCATGCAGGATGTCTTTGACCTCTCGCAACGCGGTGGCATCGGTTTCCCAGGCGGCATAGTCATGAAAAACGCGCATCACCTGCTGATGCAGGCCGGGTAATCGGCGCCAACGCTTTCGATCCAGCGCCTCGTTCATCTCTTTTACCAGGGCATAAAGCTGCTGTTGCTGACGCTCTCTTTCCATCGTCTTATCCCAGCTTTGCCGACAGACCTTCCCAGCCTGTGCGTAGATTGGTCAGGATGAGGATCACTTCATCAATTTTTTCCAGCGACAATTCGCCGCTGGCTTCATACAGGCGGTAGACGCAGTGGTCATACAGCCGGGACAAATTCACCACCAACTCGCCGCCCGTTTCAAACTCCAGCGAGCTGGTTAAGGCGTTGAGAATATCGATGCATTTGTTGATGCTTTGCGCCTTGCGCTCATAGCGTTTGTTCTCAATGTGGCTTTTGGCGCGTTCCAGCTCGTCCATCAGCCCCGAAAACAGCACCAGCACCAGCTCTAATGGCGATGCTGCTGCGGTACGCGCAGCAAGATCCATCTCTTTGTATTGCGAATAACCATCCTGCGTGTCGTACATTTAATTTTTAATCCTTCTGTTAAATCAGCCGGTTACATAAACGCGGCCATACTCGTTTTCATGGAGTACGTTTCCACCAGCGTATTGGTGTACTCTTCCACATAGCGCTCGTAGTTGGTGTTATAGGTTTCAGTCAGCTGATCGCCTTCGTCCTGAATTTTGCTCTGCTGGTTATCAATGTTTTCCTGGCGCAGGGCGATGATGCCGTTGTTGGAATCCAGATAGCTTTCCATCAGGTCGTCCATCTGCGCGACCATGCTGTCCTCCCCGACAAAAATAGCGGTCAAACCGTCCGGGTTTTCTTCCATTGCTTCGCTGAACTGAGTGGAGTCAATTTGTAAGTGGCCGTCAGAATCCAGCGTAATGCCATAATCAACAATCGACACGCCACCGTAAGACGCGTGAGCAATATCATCCATCTGATTTGCCAGCGAATTCATCCCGGCGTCCCCCGCAAAAACCCCGGACGCCGAGTTGTCATCGCCGTAGCTGGTCAGTGAATCGATGGTGTCGATCAAGGTGTTGTAGGCATCAACAAAGGTCTGCACTTTGGCCTGCGATCCGCTGGAGTCTTCCGCGACGGTAAAAGTGGTCACATCGTTAGGATCATCAGGATCGCTAACCTCAGAAAAAGTCATCGTCACGCCGGGGATAACATCGTCAAAGGTATTGCTGCTGCTGGTGATCGCAGGACCATCCTCGTTACCGAGGTGAATAATGGCGTCCTGCGCTTGCGTTATCGATTGTTCACTGGAGGATTCCGCCGTAGCCAGATCGGTGTTACCCGAAACGCTCACCGAAAAACCGCTTTGCTCACCGGTGGTATTAGAGGTCAACATGATGGTGGTCGTACCGTCGGTCTTAACCAATGCCGCCGACACGCCTGGGTTATCGTCCGAGTGATTAATCGCATCAACCAGTTCACTGGCATCAACACAGTTATCGCCATCCTCATCGACCGTGGACAGGTCAATATCCATGGTTGTGCCGTCATCCATGGTTATTTCAAATGAACCCGTCGCGGCGTATGTATCGTCGCTCATGCTGAACGTGGTTTGTTGCGCCTGTGCTAATTGCGAAACATAAAATGAGTAGGTCCCCGCCTGTGCCTGCGAGTTTGCCGACACCGTATTCGACTCATTATTTGAGGTGGCGGAAAACGTCAGTGGGCCGTCGGTGTCGCTGTCCAGGGCATCGATTGCCGTCTGAAAATCAGTCAGCGCGCTACTGAGCGAGTCCAGACCGCTGCTCTCAGCATTCAACTCGTTCTGTTGGTTCTGCAAATTCGTCGCCTGGGTGGCAATATCGGCGTAGGCAAATTCTTGTGCTAATTTTTGGATCGGACTCGTAAAGCTCATAATCAATGACTCCGTGCAACGTTATTTATGTAATAGCAAAACGCATGCCAATAATTTTTATAATTAAGATTCAGTAAGTTAACTTAGCGGCGGAAATGAATTTTCCCTTCCCCAGGAAGGTTTCCAGGTAAAAGCCAGGTCGCTGAAAGCACAACACCGCCGGGTGGCGGTGTTGTAAATGACGTTAAGTCAGGAATTACTGCAGCAGGCTGGAAACCATGCTGGACATGCTGTTGGACTGCTTCAGCATGGTGATGCCGGTTTGCATCAGCACCTGTTGCTGGGTCATGTTGGACGCTTCCGTCGCGTAGTCGGTATCCATAATGTTACCGATCGCCACTTCAGTGTTGTCCTGCATGCTGGTCAGGTTCGCTGCGGTATCGTTCAGACGGTTGATAGATGCACCCAGTTTGGACTGGATCTTAGACACGTCGTCCATTGCAGTCTGGATAGTAGTGATCATCTGGTTTGCAGAACCAGAAGCGGTCAGCTCAGTACCACCGGAAATGCCTGCAGTACCGGTCGCATCTAACTGATCAGCTTCGAAAGAGTTGCTAACGCTTTTTAAATCGTTAACCAGATCGCCCAGTTGGCTGGAGATATCAACGGTCATGGTGTCAGAAGATTCAGCACCAACCTGGAAGGTTACCGCCCCCTGGAACAGACCGTCTTTGCCGGTGTTGCTGGTACCGGAAACACCGAACAGGTTGGTGCCGCCGTAAGTGGTGTTCTGCAGCATATCGGACATCTGCTGACCCAGTTCGTCGTATTCGTCCTGCATCGCCTGCAAATCTTCGTCGCTGTAGGTTCCGTTCGATGCCTGAGTGGACAGGTCTTTCATACGGCCCAGTACGTCGGTCATTTCGTCAAACATGCTGTCTGCAGTTTGCAGCATCGCAGTCGCGTCCTGAATGTTACTCAGCGCAACGCCCATACCGCTGGACTGCGCAGTCAGGCGGCTGGCAATCTGTTTGCCCGCAGCATCATCTGCAGAAGAGTTAATACGGTTACCTGTCGCCAGACGTTCCATAGAAGTAGACAGTGATGCGTTACTTTTGTTGATAGCATTAACAGCAGACATTGATGCGGTATTAGTATTAATCGATAACATGGTACTGCTCCTTGGGAATAATCGTTTTCGTTTCGATACTCTGTAAAAACGACCACCCCTTCGGAAAACTTAAAGCGCGACAGAAAAAATTTTTACGCCTTGCACAACATCGTTAACGCGAGAGATAAAACGTCTCTCACCTCTATTTTAGCTTTCCGTGCTCCGCACCCAAACACTCAACACATAAGGAAGATCTCAATCAAGATTTAATTAAAAGATTATTAGAAATATCTAATAACGACCCGATCGATTACGCACCTGCTATGTTAACCTTATGATAAAAATAAGATTATGCTTAGATAAAAATGTTTTAAAGAGCCTGGTTATAACTTTATTTTACATTTGGTTGCAAATGCCATGTATTTTTATATTGTGAGTCTCAGACACTTTCGCTACATTTCCAATCCTCTTTTGCACAGCATAAAAAACACTCAATACCGATTTACCTGCTGTTTCTCAGGCAGAAGACATCTCAATTTCTCCAGAATTTTAATGCACTGATTTTTAACGGTGTGACACCAGGGATATAAAAATCTTGCGCGGGTATAATAAACCATGAGTATTGTAGTCAACAATTGGCGGATGGACGCTTCGCTTAATGCGTTAATCCACTGTGAAACAGGTGAGATACGTCGCCTGGGCGAATACCATTTTATTCTGTTAGAGACATTAGCTAAAAATGCCGATGTTGTTTTATCTCGTTCATTTTTAATGACCGCCGTCTGGAAGAATCGCATCGTCGGTGGAAATAGTTTGCCGACAGCCGTTCATGCCCTGCGCGTCGCTATTGATGATGATGGTAAACAACAAGAAATTATAAAAACCATACCAAAAAAAGGGTATTTGTTTAATAAACTCTATCTAACTGAAATCATTGCTCCTAATGAAAATAGGGTTGATGACCACGCCAGTGAGGTAACCGAAGAGAATGCTGAGGTGGTTGAAACCCTCGCGTCTGAGGAGCAACAGCCATCAACAACAACAACAACAACAACAGAAAAAATATCTTTAAATAACAGTTCATTACATGAAGCCAGCAAGAAAAAACTGGCAACCAAACATCATCCTTATCGGGCTGTTCTGATTACCTTGCCCGTTATCGTTGTCGCTCTGTCGCTGTTTGCACTGATCTCTTATTTTAAAGCGCCATCAGCCACTAAAACGGAAGAAACTCCACAACTGGTTAAAGAAACGCTTGAAAATGCCAACCGTATTACGGTCTATCAACTTTACGATCCAGGTGAGAATAAGAAATCGTTATCGCTTGTTTCAAAACATATTCTTCCTGGTATAGAGCAAATCAATCAACTGTTGGTCGCGCATAGCGCCTCGATGACCCTTTATTATCGGGTCTCGTTGAACAAACTCGCACTTGATATTGTGATGAGCAATCAATGCAATGATAGCTGGCAGTTAGCACTAAGCTTTGATAACTGGCTAAATAAAGATAACGAAATGAATGGTATTTTAATTAAAGAAGTGGAGAAAATGTTAAATGAAATGCCAAAATGCAAATAATTACGCTTTTTATATCCTGGCTATTTCCTCCCTATTTTTTAGTTTTCTGGCCCATGCCCACATTGAGCATACGGTTATTGCCTATTATGATCTTAACGCCGGAAGGAATGCACATTACCAACTTATTCTGAGCCCACAACACAAGGATACGGCCCTTACGCTCATCCCTTTGGAACATAATAACCAGGTTCCTTCAGTATTCGAGATCTCCACTTGCCTTAATCGTTCTACAGAATCATCTCAACAAGGTGAGCTTCATTTTAGCGATGCGAAAACGGATAATAACGATCTCCGCTTATCAAATTTCAGTTCCTTTATTGTTGAGCATAACCTACATACGTGGTGGATTCATTTAAACCCGCAGCAAAATTTGCTCTTCACTCAGGATGTAGGAGGCCTGTTAATCACAGACCCCTCGGCATTTATCTTTTCGACAACATCTTGTCAGCAGAATTAACTTAATAAGCTACGGACAGTCTGGCTGGAAAGCCGGGCTTGTCCGTTGACCGCCTGGGCTAAAACCTGATAATTGTGATTAGCATGATCCAGTACCCCGCCCAGTGATTCAGATGCTTTAACCGCACTTTCTGCCTGCGGAAAACGCGCCATACCGTCAATCAGCTGCCGGGCCTTCTCCTGCTGCGCGGCCATTTGCGCGCGCTGATCGCCAATCGCATCCAGCGCCTGCTGCAATCCATCCTGAGTGCGGGAACTGCCCTGCGCGATATGTTGCAGAAGCTCATCTGAACGAGAGGGATCGGCAAATGTCTTTAGCAGAGTAAACGCCGAGGACTTCGCGTCAACATCACGTACGCTCAGAGTTTGTTGGATCTGCTGCCATTGCTTCTCCGTCGTGGAAAAGCTCAGCGCCCCCTGCTGATCGTGCACCTGTACACCGACACGGCGCAGCGCATTGCTCATCATCATTTTGTATTGACCAGGATCCAGGTCCTCGCCTACCACCACCGCAGAGTGCTGCGTCTGCCGCCCGTCAGAAACACTGAACATGCGTGAACTTATCGCGTTTTTTTGCAGCATCTGTGCCAGTTCAGGCGAGTGAAAAGTGACGCGCGCCTCGCCCTGTAAAACCGGACGCAACTGCCTGTCGACCGCATCACCGGACAATGTTGGCCGTTTTTCCAGCCACTGGGTAAGTTCTGCCCCCTTCTGCTGCAGCGCCTGTCCGCCGCGGCGAGAGGCGTGACGAAAGTCCAGCAAATGCTGCTCCAGTTGACCCAGGTAGTGGTCAGCTTGCTGCAGCGTGGTGAGCTGATCGTTAAGCTGCACGCTGTAGCGCTGAGGCCGGGTAGTAATAAGGGGTGAGGCCGGGTAATCACTCGCCGTTGCGGGTAACTTTTGACGGACAGGGGCATTCTGCGCAACGGTATGCTGCTGCACAGAAGGATTAAGCGCTCCGCTACCGGAGAGTGATGTTGTATTTAAACCGACCTGCATACTATTCCTGAGCTACTGCTAACTGTTAAATCACACTGAAAAGGTTTAACTCACTCACTTTGGAGTAGGTTTTTAAGGTGGCTTCCATCGCCATTTCCAGACCGGTAAAGGTAATGGAGGCTGGGCCATAATCCAGATCGCTCAACTGACTGATAAGCTGATCGTTGGAGGTAGTGATATCCGTCTGAGCACTGCTCAGCATGCTCATCGTATTCTGCGTTTCACCAATGGTGGCTATAGAAGCGTTGAGCGCGTCTGAGGCCACATCCACCGTATCAATGGCATTTTGAATATCGCTTTGCACCTGTGGATCGGCAGGGTCAACCGACGGATCCTGTAATTCTTTCGACAACGACGTCAGAGTGTTCAGAACGTCGAGGCTATCGCCGAAGAAATCGCTGACTGCCACATTGGTATCAACCTCAACGCCATTGGACACCGTGGTCTGGCGATGATCGTCGTTACCCTGATAGGTATAACTGTCAGTCACCCCGTCACCGTCCTCATCTACCGCGACAATGGGCGGTTGATCGTTCACCGTCCCGCCAAACACATAGTGACCATCTTCATCCTGATAATTCAGCGCCGAGACCATCGCTTCGGTCATCGACTGAATATCCTGCCCCAGGCTGGATAACGACTCGGCGGTGTTGGTGCCGTTGGCGGCCTCCAGCAGATCGTCGCGAATCGCTAACAGATCGTTATTCACTCCATCCAGAATAGACTCCTGTTGGCTCATCCCCGCCGAGGCGGAATCAATATTAGTTTGATACTGATCGAGAGCCGATTGCTGGCGGTTAAGCTGGGTGATTCGTGTCGCAGCGATAGGATCGTCTGACGGCAGCAGAATACTTTTCCCTGTCGCCATCTGCGTGACAACGTGGGAAAGATCGCTGGAAAGGTCGTTAAAACTCTGCGTCATAGACACATAGGATTGTTGGGTAGACACGCGCATGATAATAGCCCTCCAGATTAACTACACATTTCCAGCACAGAGTCGAAAATATCTGCGCCCGTTGAGATAACTTTGAGGTTGGCCTCGTAAATTTGCTGGTAGGTAATGAGGTTCACCGCTTCTTCATCCATGCTGACGCCGCTGACGCTGCTCTGCTGGTTCTGTGCTTCGGAGTACACGTTCGCTGCCGCTTGCGCTTCCGTCTGGTTTTGCTGGCTGTAAATACCGATGTTACTGATGATTGATGAACAGGCTTCGCCCACGGTTACGCTACCAAGCCCCTCGATATCTAACGGTTCGGTTGAGAGGTTGATCAGCGCCTGCAGGTTATCGCTGTTGCCGCTTTCATCCGGCGAACTGGAAAACGCCAGCTCATCGGCGGTGATATCGGGGTTCACTTCCAGCGGGCCATCCGATGAGTTTTCGTCATAAATAAACAGCGGCTCGCCGGGATTTCCGTTCAGGTCGTAGCCCTGCGCCAGTTGGGTATTAACCGCATCGGCAAACTGCTCTGCCATGCTGTTAATCGTCCCCGTCAATGGCGTCAGTACCTCATTCTGATAATCAAACAGCGCGCCCAGCGAGCCGCCGGTATCAGTGTTCATGGATGACGTGGTTCCGGCGAACGTCAGCGACATGCTCTGCGTGCCGTCGGCGTTGGTTTCCAGTTCGAGGGTGGAACTCTCTTGCCCGCTCACCAACGGCTGACCGTTTTGCAGCGTGACGTTGTAGTTACCTTCATCATCAATATTGACCTGAACATCCATAATGCCGCTCAGTTCTTCCACCATCTGGTCGCGGGCATCGTAGAGCGCAGACGCGTTATCCCCGTTGGCTTCGGCTTCAGTGATCTGCTGGTTATAGCTGGCAATACCGCTGGTAAGCGTATTCACCTGCGCCACCATCGCCTGCTCCTGACTAACGATTTCACTGCTTTGCGAATCGATATAATCGAGGGTGTTATCCACGCGCAGCGCCAGCGCGCCGGACTCGCTGATCACCTGCTCACGCAGAGCGGAGTCATCCGGGCTGGTGGTGGCTTCGTTTAGCGCGGCAAAAAAGTTGTCAAAGCCGCCGCTCAGGCTGCTGTTATCATCGCTGAGCACGGTTTCCAGTTGAGTTAAATACGTCTGCTGGGTGTTGTAATAGCCGTAATCGCTGGCGGCATACCAGACCTGGTTCACCTGATACTGGTTGGATACCCGGCGAATACTGTCCACCTGCACACCGTTACCCGCGCTGTTCGCCGAGCCTGAGCTGGCGCCAATGGTACTGGTGATGGCCACCTGCCGGGTATAACCGTCGGTCATGGCGTTCGCCGTGTTTTGCGCGGTTACGTTAAGCTCCACCTGCGCAGTTGATGCGCCGCTGTAGCCAATGTTAATCATGTCCATCAAAGAGTCCTCGCCGGTCAGTTCCCCGGTCTGTCGTTAACAACCTTGCCGATTAAAAGCGGCGAAAAAACCTCAGTTCTTAAGCCGCCGCGCAACCTTTATCCTTTGTGATGCGGGGAGAGCTGTTTAACGATCATCGCCGCAATCCCAATACCGTGCTGTTGGGCCAGGCTGTCACATAACTGATCGTCGTAAAATCCCTGCATCATGCGCACCGAGTCGCTGTTAAACGGGTTATCTTTGGAGTCGAAGATCTCATTGGTTTTACGCATCTCTTTCAGCATGTTGCGTAAGAAAATGGCTTCAAACTGCTGGGCGGCTTTCTGCAAATCGTTATCTTTAATTTTCGGGCCCATTAACGCATCGCTACCGTCAATGCCCCCGCTATGATTCACTTTGATGTCGGCCATTAAATGACCTCCAGATCGGCATCCAGTGCCCCGGCTTCATGCAGGGCCTGTAAAATGGACATAATGTCATCCGGCGTGGCCCCGAGGCTGTTGAGCGCATTAACCAGCGTTTTCAGGCTGCTGGATTCAGGCAGCGTAATCATCCCCGGTCGGGCGTGATTCACCGAAATATTACTCTGCGGCGTCACCGCCGTACGACCGCCGGCAAAGGCATTCGGCTGGCTGACGTTGCTGCTTTCATTGATGGAAACCGTCAGGCTGCCATGCGATACCGCCGCCGCGTGCAGGGCAATGCCATCCCCCATCACCACCGTGCCGGTACGCGAGTTAAACACCACGCGGGCACGTACTTTTTCTGCCTGAACCTGGACGTCATCTAACTGAGACATAAAGGCAACGCGCGCCCCTGGGCTGGTTGGCGCGCGGACGCTGACGTTGGTCGAGCTTTGTGCCGTAGCAATGCCGCCAAACGAGGCGTTGATCGCCGCCGCAATGTTATTGGCATCTTTAAAGGAGGGACGTTTCAGATTAAGCGTAATGGTGTCACCCATCTGGAAATCGCTGGGAATTTCACGTTCGACTGACGCGCCATTCGGTATCAGTCCGGCTGTGGGGGTATTCACGGTCACGCTGGAGCCGCTAGCCCCGGTCGCGTTCATCCCTCCCACCACCACGCTCCCTTGTGCGAGGGCATAAACCTCCCCATCTGCGCCATGTAGCTGGGTGAGCAATAACGTACCGCCGCGCAGGCTTTTGGCATCGCCAATCGACGAGACCGTGACATCAATGGTCTGCCCACGCGAGTACATTGGCGGCAGCATCGCGCTGACCGCTACCGCCGCGACGTTTTTCACCTTCGGATCGATTTTACCCGGCAGTTGTACCCCGAACTGGCGCAGCATGTTGGTAATAGTTTGGTTCGTGAATTTGACCTGGTTTTTATCCCCGGTTCCGTCCAGCCCCACCACCAGGCTGTAGCCAACAAGTTGGTTTTCCCTGATCCCCTGGACGTTGACCAGCGACTCCAGAGATTGCGCCTGCGTAGTGCCGGGCAGCACCAGGCTCAGGGCGATAACGATGCCGTTTAACGCCTTCATCCAGCGCCCGCTTATGTGTTGCATATTAAAATCCTGCATTAGATCGGGAAGAGAGGATGGTTAAACAGACGCGTCAGCCAGCCCGCCGCATTGGCATCGCTCAATGCGCCACGGCCTGCATAGGAGATACGCGCATCGGCAATGCGTTGCGATGAGACGGAGTTGTCGTTTTGAATATCATCAGCGCGCACCAAGCCACTCAGGCGAATGTACTCATCCCCCTGGTTGAGGGTGAGCCATTTTTCACCGCGAATTTCCAGAATGCCGTTCGATTGTACCGAGTGCACCGACACCGTAATTTCGCCACGCAAACTGTTTTGCTGCTGCGAGGTCGCCGTCCCGTTGAAGTCGCGATTGGCGTCCACGGAAGCGGAAAGATTATCTTTGGTATGCCCAAAAAGAGTCGGTGCGCCGATATCAACGGTATTGTTCTTGCCGAAATTGGTTTTCGCCTGTTTGCTCGACTGGGTGGATTCTTCCAGCATCACGGTCAGGATGTCGCCCACCCGATAGGCGCGGCGGTCTGCCGTCAGCGACCACTTGTAACCCGTTTCGAACACCCCTCCCGCGCGACCATCCGCCGTTGGCGGCAACTCGGTTTTGGGAGGAGCAAAGAATTCGTCATTTTTTTTGACCAGGAGGGCCTGCGATTCGCACCCGCTTAACAGGGGCAGCAGTACCACCAGCCAGAGATAATTTTTCACGTTCTGCCTGTTTACTTTAAATTTGCCGGATAAGGCGAAGCCGCTATCCGGCATTTCACATTCTTGAATTACAGCGTCTGACTAATAAACTGCAGCATATCGTCTGCCGCAGAGACCATTTTGGCGTTCATCTCATAGGCGCGCTGCACGTTAATCATCGCCACCATTTCGTTGACAATATCCACATTCGAGCCTTCCAGCGCGCTGTCCTGCAAGGTGCCCAGACCATCTTCCCCCGGAATACCTTCCGTCGGTTGACCGCTGGCTGCCGTTTCCAGATACAGGTTGTCGCCTTCGGCTGAAAGCCCCGCCGGGTTGGCGAAATTCACCAGCGTCAGTTGCCCCAGTTCGGTCGGATCGCTGTCGCCGGGCAGGATCGCCGTCACGGTGCCATCTTCGCCAAATGCCACGTTGGTCGCGCCTGCGGGAACATCAATTTCCGGTTGCAGAGGCAAGCCCTGGGCGTTGGTTAGCACGCCGTCGGCGTTAATCTGCATATTGCCATCACGGGTATACGCAATATCCCCGTTGGCCTTTTGCACCTGCCAGAACCCCTGCCCCATGATGGCCACGTTCATCGCATTGTCGGTGGTTTCCACATTCCCTTCGGTGAAGGTTTTTTGGGTTCCAACGATGCGCACACCGCTACCGAACTGCATTCCGGTCGGCATGATGTTGTTTTGATCGAGCATGGCGCCCGGCGCTTCCTGAGTCTGATAGAACAGATCAGCAAACATCACGCGGTCACGCTTAAAGCCCGTGGTATTGACGTTGGCGATGTTGTTGGCAATCGCACTCATCTCAGCATCCTGCGCCGACAGGCCGGTTTTACTGATCCATAACGCTGCGTTCATAAAACTTTATCCCTGATTAAAGGCTACGACTCAGGAGCCGCGTAGCAGCCTGTTGCCGGAGTCGCTGAGATCTTCAGCGGTTTTCATCATCTTGATTTGCGCTTCAAACTGGCGGTTCATCGCAATGGACGACATCATTTCGCTCACCGCAGACACGTTACTGCCTTCCAGAAAGCCGCCGCTTACTTTGATGTTTTCATCACGCTGGGCCGGTACGCCATCCGCCGTCACCAGCATTCCCTCGCTGTTTTTCGCCAGATTGGCGACCGGGATATCCACCAGCTTCAGCCGATCGATATCCATCGTGGCGGTAACATCACCGTCGTCAGGCGTAACCGAGAGCGTGCCGTCGCTGCCGAAAGAGGCAATCGCGTTTGGCGGCAAAATAATCGGGCCGTTATCCCCGAGCACCACGTTACCGTCGATGGTCAGCTGCCCCTGATCGTCTTGCTGAATATTGCCGTTGCGGGTATAGACCTCGTTTCCGGCTTTATCCTGCACGGCGATATAGCCCGTCCCCTGAATGGCGACGTCCAGCGGGCGCTCGGTTTTTTCCGCCACGCCGGTGCTGTCATTGACGCCGCTGGGACTTTCCTTCGCCATAAAACGCGTATCAAAACCACCGCCCTTCACTTTGTCATTACTCGCTATCGCCATATCCGCGCGAAAACCATTGGTGTTGACGTTGGCGAGGTTGTTGGCGCTAATTTGCTGCTCTTGCAACGTCTGGGTGGCACCGCTCAGCGCGGTATAAATCAACCGATCCATTTCTTAGCCTTACATCGCCTGGAAGAGAGCCTGATCCAACTGCGTACTGGTGGAAATCACCTTGGTGTTCGCCTGGTAGTTACGCTGGGCGGTCATGAGATTGACCAGTTCGTTGGTGATATCCACGTTGGAGCTTTCGAGCATGCCAGAGGAGAGCGTGCCGCAGGAGCCGGAGCCAGGGACGCCAATCAGCGGCGTACCGGATTCGCCCGTCTGTACCCAGCCAGTACCGCTCACTGCTTCCAGTCCGTTCTCATCCGGGAAGGTGGCGAGTACAACCTGGCCCTGCAGCATGCGCTCACCGTTGCTGTAGGTGGCGTACACTTTACCGTCGTCATCCACCTGCACGCCGTTTTGTGTCGCAGAGGCATAACCGGTGGCGGCGTTGGTGGTGACCGAGAAATCAGAGCCGTACTGAGTACAATCGGAGTAGTCAATCGTCATTGAAATCGGTGCGGCTTCATCGGTGGTGAAGGTGATGGTTTGCGGCGTGGTTGGAGCCGTCAGCTTGCCGGTATTTGGGTCGAAGGTCAGCGTAGTCGGCGGTACACCGCTCTGCGCTTCACCATCAAAGGTGTATTGCACTTCCCAGGTGTTATCCGCCGTTTTAGTAAAGTACTGGCTAACCGAGTGCTCATTACCCAGCGAGTCATACACGGTGGTGGTGTAGCTGTCGGTGTAGGTATCGCTGTTGTTGGCATCAAACGGCACGGTTGCGCGATCGATTGTTTCATCACTGGCGTCAAAGTTTGCCGTGAAGGTCATGCTGTCCGTGGCCTGCGCCGGGATGTTGCCGGTTTTAATCTGGATATCGGTAACGGTACCGGTTTGCAGCGTGCCGCTGTCATCAACCGGATAGCCCTGCAGGTAATCGCCAGACGCATTGACGATATAGCCGTTTTTGTCCGTCACGAAGGAACCCGCGCGGGTATAGGAGATGTTCCCAGCGCTGTCGCACATCACAACAAAACCATCGTCATTGATCGCCAGATCCAGCGCATTGCCGGTTGAAACCATAGAGCCGCCGGTGGAGATGCTTTGTGCCGAACCCGCCACACTCACGCCCATCGCCTGCGTTCCGGCATACATGGCGGAAAACTGGGTGGTCATCGATTTATACCCGACCGTCCCGGAGTTTGCGATGTTGTTACTGATGCCATCAAGCTGTTCGTTGACGGCGTTCAGTCCCGTCGCTGCAATTTCATAACTCATTGTTTCTTCCTGTAATGTAAACGAGATCAGATCACGGTGTTGCTGTCGGCGTTATCGCCGCCGTCGTCAGTATCCGGCGGCGTGATGTCATCAGTGTTGTCCGGAACACCAAACTGGGTGATCATGGTGAAAGGCACTTCGCCAACGCCGTCAACGTTGAGCACCGGCGTGCTGCCATCGAGCGGAATACGCACATCTTCCACCGTTCCCGTCACCTCAATCGGCACTTCCTCTTCTCCGGTATTGGTCACCACTGATACGCTGTAATCGCCCGGCGGGATGCCGTAATCCGCAGGATTGATGTCGAAATCCACCTGGCCGGGCCCGACGGAGGTTTCACCTTGCGGGATCAGCGACACGGTGTAGTCATCACCGGCTTCATCGGTAAAGTGCAGATCCACATCGGTACAACTGTCATCCAGCGTCACGCGTCCCTGGATCTCTTTGCTGTTGTCTTCGATATCCAGCGAGGTGGTTTGCACCATGATGTCGTCGCCGACCATATTCCCCAGCGCCATCACCTGAATGTTGCTCATCAGCACGGCATTGGTGTTCGCCTGGACGCTCATCTCTTCCATCATGGCAACCTGCGCCATGGAGGAGAGCTGATCGATATAGGCCGTAGGATCGGTTGGATCGGTCGGGTCCTGGTTTTCAATTTCAGCCACGAATAATGTCAGGAACGTTTGCACACCTGACGGTTCCGAAGACGTTGTCGTGGTTGGAGTACCGCTTGTCCCGCTGGTATCAGTTGTTGACGACGTAGAGGAAGAACTGCTGTCTCCCAGATTGCTGCTTTGCGCCGTGGCGCCGACGTTATTTTCAGCCACCGCCGTATTCTCCGAAGAAGGAGCCTGCGCCTGAGATTGGGCATACAGAGCCAGGGTATTCATTACACTTCTCCCAGTTTGAGTAAGCTTTGCTGCATACTTTTGACGTTATTCAGCACATCAACGTCGGTTTCAAAATCACGTGAGGCGGACATCATGTCGGCCATTTGCTCGACCACATTGACATCCGGATACCAGACGAAACCGTTCTGGTCCGCCATAGGATGGTGTGGCTCATAACGCTTCACCGCCCCGCCGCTTTGCATGACGTCCTGTACCTGTACGCTGGCACCATCAATGGCATGGCGGTTATGCCCACCCATCAGGCTATTGTGGTAAACCGCAGCAAAAACCGGGCTGCGCGCCTTATAGGCCTGCGCCTCACTGCTGGCGGGAGATTCCGCATTCGCCATGTTGCTGGCGACGGTATTCAGACGGATGGTTTGCGCCGTCATCGCCGAGCCGGAAATCTGGTAAATATCAGTAAACGACATGGTTATTTCCCTTCGATGGCCTCTTTGATACCGCTAAGTTGCAGGTTCAAAAAGGTCAGACTGCTTTGATAATCCATACTATTTTGTGAAAACCGGGCCTGCTCGGTATTCAGCTCTACGGTATTGCCATCCTCTGAGGGCTGCATCGGCACACGGTATTTCACGTCAGCCTCGGGCAGCACATTTGTGCGACTTGCCCGTTGCATCTCAGCGGCAAAATCAATATCTTTAGCTTTGAAATTTGGTGTATCGACGTTTGCCAGATTCGCAGTCAGTAGCTCGGTCCTCTCAAGACGTAACTTCACTGCCTGCGGATGTACACCCAATGCCTGCTGAAAACTGATTCCCATTTCTTACATCACTCCTGCGTAGATATCGCTGTTATTAGCAATATGTATGCCAACTTTTAAGTGATTGATGAGAAATGACTTTATGAAATTCCCCTTCGACATAAGGAAGCCTTCTTTCCCCTTTGCCGCGGAAATAATGCTGGCGTTATGCTGTGTCTTACCCGCACATGCCGCCGTCCATCCCATTCAGCACAGCGCCCGGGAACAGATCAACGCGCGGGTCATAACTGCCGCCGGTCATGAAATTGACGCGCTGGCGAAAAAACAGCAGTGGCAGGACTATCGCTACACGTTCAACGTCTATATTCCCTCAACGGTGAGCACCAGCGCGCTATGCGCAACAGCGCCCCAGATCACCTCCAGCACATCCCCAGGAATGGCCCTGACGCGAATGAACTTTGTGGTGAGTTGTCCGGGCAGCGCGGGCTGGCAATTTAACGTTGCGGTACGCCCCGACGTGTCGGTGCCGGTAGTGATGCCAAAGTCGTTGATTGCCCGAGATACGGTAATTACGGTCAACGACCTGCAGCTTAAAAAATTCAATATCAGCAACCAGCGGGAAGGGTTAATGACAAATATGGATGAGGCGATTGGTCTCACCAGCAAGCGCGCCCTGCAACCGGGCAAACCGATTACCCGGAGCGAACTGGTTCAACCGGTGCTGGTCAAACGCGACCAACCGGTGATGATCGTCTCCCATACGGCCGGAATTACCGCCTCGATGCCGGGCGTGGCGTTGAAGAACGGGCGCAAAGGGGATGTGATAAAAATTCGCAACAGCAGCAGCCAGCGGATCATTAGCGGGATGGTGGACGATATCGGCGTGGTCACCACGCTGACGGCCGAGCAGTGAAGGGATTTTTTGTGATGGGATTAAAGTTTTCCTCTCTTACCGTCGCTTTTAGCCAATAACAGATAACCAACCCAACGAAATATGTACGAGGTTGCTATGAAAATTACCCCGACTCTGCCAGGCGATCGCCCTGCATCTACAACCGGGCAGACGCGTTCAGACAAGAGCAGCACGCAGACCACTACCTCCAGCGCCGCGACGCTTTCCGCCGACGATATTACTCAGGCGGGATTGCAAACGGCGCAGCAAACGCTGAACAGCGATCCGCAAAGCGACGTTGATTACGACAAAGTGGCGCAAATGCAGGCCATGCTGGCCGCAGGCGACATGCAGGTTGATACCCAGCAACTGGCTGGTGACATGCTCAGCTTTTTCCAGAAATAAGAGGCCAAAATTGTGAGTACCAGGCTACAGCAGGTGAAAACGCTGCTTCAGGGTATCCGGGAGGACGGGACGCGATATGACGCGCTCAGACATCAGTTAGAACAACAACGTCTGTGCATGATCCGTCGCGCCAGTGAAGAGCTGTTGGCGGTCAATGAGACGATTCAACAGCATTATGAGCAGTTGAATAACAGCAGCCAGCAGCGCCGCTCACTCCTGCAATTGCTGGGCGTAAGCGTTGATCGTGCAGGGATGGAACAGGTATTTAGCTGGTTGCCAGGTTTACAAAAAAGTGCCGCAGAGGGTTGGTGGCAGAGCCTTGAGCAAAAAGCGAAACGCTGCAAGGCGTACAACGAAAAAAACGGCGAGTTGCTGATCCGCCAGTATGAATTTATTCAGACTTTTTTAGGCACCGAGCCGGATTTTATTTACCAGCGCTAAACCTTCCTTCCCTGACGCGGAAAACGACTTTCCGCGCATGCCCTAACTAATTGATATAAAGACAATAAAAATTCAGGCATGGATATTGCAGATGTAGCCAGATTATGAATTTAGGGATTGCTGAGAACACATTATGAGTATGATTGATTGTTATGAACCTGACTTTGTCCGGTTGTTTTTATCCCACCATCCGGATTCCGCTTTGCTGGCCGAAATGCGCTGGAAAACGGAAGTACGACAGAGTCTGGTATTAACCGATCCGGCCAGCTGTCAGGCTGCGTTAGGCGATCCCAACGCCTTTGTGCTGCATACCTCGCAATGTGCAGCCGATGCGGACAGCCCGGCGTTATCTCCACGCGATCAGGTACTTAATCAATCTGCTCTGCATACCATCACGCTCCCCGGTTTGTCGCCGGAACTGCGCTTGTATGCGCTGGGCATCATGCTCTCTTTTTCCGAGAAATGCCCTGGCGACAGCGATCCTATGCTTGAAAAACTGGCCTCGCTGCCGCAGGTTCTGGCCGCCCACGCGCAAAGCGGAAAGCTGCAAGAGCAGTTCGCGCAACTGCCCAGCCTGCCCCAGCTGCAGCGGGAGCTGATCACCCAAATGGGCAGTTGTGAGTTCAATTGGGATCTGTTGCCGGAAAGCTCGCGCAAGCTGACCCTACCTCTGCAGGTAAGTCTGCTGATGCTCCAGGATGCAAACAGTGAGGCTATGCTTCAGCAGCAGTTGCAGGATCAGTGGTTAAATACCTATGAGCGCTACTTTGCCCATGACGCTTGGATATTCAGTAACTATCTGATTTATCGTCTGTATCACGATACCTTCCCGCAGCACGAGAGTGAAAGCGCGCTGCTGCGCTTCTTCTGGCTGGTGGCTGACGTCTTTATGCTTCGCACCCTATTTTGCCTGTGGACAATGGATGATTCCACGCTGAGCCATGACGAAATCTACGCCCTTTTCGCGCTGTTTGAAGCGTGGCGCAACAGCGAGAATGCCCGCTCGTTGCGTCTGCATATTCTGGATATGCTGCCGGGAGATCCTCTGCTCTCGGCGTTTTCCCTGATTACACGTTAGCGCCTGTTGGCCGGGTGCATACCCGGTCCTTTTTCGAATCGCGAATACACATCACCATGTCTGAATCCTCCAAAGCACGTTCCGCCCTGACCGGCATCGTTAAAACGCTCGACACTGGTCGCGAAAAACCGTTTGTCAGCGTCATTACTCCCACGTGGAACCGCGGCGCTTTCTTACCCTATTTGCTGTATATGTTCCGCTATCAGGACTACCCTGCCGACCGCCGGGAGCTGGTGATCCTGGATGATTCCCCACAAAGCCATCAGTCAATCATTGACAGGCTGACGCAGAATCACCCGGAGAAATTCAATATTCGTTATATCTACCATGCGGAAAAACTGACGCTGGGAAAAAAGCGCAACATGCTCAATGCGCTGGCGTTAGGCGAATATATTCTCTGTATGGATGACGATGATTATTATCCGGCGGATAAGATCTCCTACACCATCGACATGATGCAGCGCCACCGGGCGTTGATTTCAGGTTCCGATCAGATCCCCATCTGGTATAGCCATATCAACCGCGTGTTCAAAAGCCGCAGCTTTGGCCCGCAGAACATTCTCAACGGCACCTTTTGCTACCACCGCAATTATTTAAAAAAGCACCGTTACGATGATGAATGTAACTTAGGCGAAGAGGAAGGATTCACTAATCAATTCACCGCAAACCCGCTGCAATTGCCGGGCGAGCGCACCATTATTTGTATCTCGCACAGTCAAAATACGTTCGATAAAGACTTTGTGCTGGGCAGCAGCGAGCCGCTGGAAACCTCGCTGGCACAGGCGATTACAGACCCGATGCTGAAAAACTGGTATCAAAGTCTGCATAACGCCACCCATCATCAGCCGATCCAGTGGGATTACATCGATCAGGTGGTGATCGTGAATCTGGACTCACGCCCGGATCGTTTAGCACACATCCAGCAAGAGCTGGCGTTTCTCAATTTCCCGGCGCAAAAGATCACCCGCCTTGCGGCATCAGTTGCCACTAACGGCCAGGCTGGTCGCCGCCAGTCCCATCTGCAGGCGCTGCAACTGGCACAGCGTAACGGCTGGAAAAACTACCTGCTACTTGAAGACGATAGCGTGATCCTGAAGCAGGAAAAGCATATCCGGGTACTCAACTCGCTTCTGAACGCGTTGCCTGGCTTCCCATGGGAAGTGGTTATCCTCGGCGGAGAAATTAAACAAGGCCGCGAACTCAAAAGCCTCAATGGCATGATCCATGCCCGCGACTGCAATAAGGTTTGCGCCTATCTGGTCAACAGCAGCTATTACCCAGTGCTGGTTCAGCAGATGGAACATGACCTCTCAGATACGCTCGAAGGGCAATGGCAGCCGCTGCTGCGTGAAGGGAAATGGCTCTCCTGTTATCCGAGCATCTGCTATCAGCGCGCGGGATACAGCGATATTGAGAATAAAGAAACCGATAACATCAGTTACTACTTCAACAAAATCAATAAGAAACCCGCCACCGTCAACACGCTGGTAAGCAACCCGCTTCCTACGGCATCCACGCAGATAGATGCCATTGGCTTCTATATGGAAACCTCGCTGCACTACGCGGTCTACCGCCCTATCATTACCGCGCTTCAGGCGATGGGCCATACCTGCTCGCTGCTGGTCAGTGACAAAATACCTAAATCGTTTCTGGATGAGATGACCGCGACGATTAAAGCCATCAACGACCCTGCGCTCGGCGGTACGCGTCTTTCAGCGGTCATTGAGAACCGTCAGCGCTTCCGGTGCCTGGTCAGCCCTTACTACACGCCACTGCTGAACGGGCTGGCGGATACCCATGTACGCACCCTGTATGGCCTGGCGAAAGAAGAGTGGAATCATGCCTGGTGGAACGCCTTTTATCACCGTATCCTGTGTTACAGCTACTATAGCCAGCACGCGCTTGATATCGGTGGCAGCGCCAAAGTGGTAGGCAATCCCCGTTTCGATGAGTGGCATAATTACACTTACGATACTGCGCTGCCCAACAGCCTGAAGCTGAATGCGAAAAAGCAGACCATCCTGTATGCGCCAACCTATGGCGCGCTAAGCTCTCTCCCTCACTGGGCGGAACAACTCAGCCGGTTAAGTCATGAATACAATGTCGTCACCAAACTACATCATGGCACCCTGCACAGACCGGAAGAAGCCGCCTCTCTGGCGCTGGCGCAGCGCTATTTAAAAAACCGAATTGACGATCCACAGCATCTGCTGGCGCTTATCGCGCAGGCGGATTACGTCCTGACAGACAGCAGCGGCTTTATTTTTGACGCCATTCATATGAATAAACGCGTCATTTTACTGAGCTGGTCAGAGATGCCCTTGCTGCTCGATGGTCAACAAAGTTTCTCTACTCCTGACAGCGCCGATCAGCGTATTCGCGATGTTCTCCCGGTGGCACAGGATATACAGACGTTGCGCCACGCCCTGTCATCCGCATTTGACTGGGCTGCGCTGGAAGCGCCACTGGAGGAGATTCGCCACCATTATTGCGATGCGTTTAGGGATGGTCAGGCGGGGAAACGGGCGGCTCAGGAGATCGAAAGTTTGATAAATGCGCCACAACCGCTAATGACAAATACGTTACTGCACAGTCTGCAGAAAAAACTATTTAGTTGAGCTTCAATTCAACGTTATCAAAGGGAATGTCAATATGACAATGAATAATTACCCTGCTGTAGATCATCGTCTTTGCCAGGTACTGTCGCAGACATCACTTAAAAAGACCAAAAATAAAAAAAGAATTCTGTTCTTTGATCGTGATGCCTTTGCTGATAATACTAAATACTTATATCTACATATGGTGAAGAATCCCCAATTAGAATGTATATGGTGTACATGGAACGAAGCAGTTTATGACATGTTGCAAAAGCATCATCTGCCTGTGCATCTGTTAGGTAAAAACAATGATGAAACCATAAATCTATTATTAGAGGCCCAGATAGCGATTTTCTGCGTTAACCCGCATCATAGTTTACATAGAAACTGGTCATACTTTGCATGTCTGGAGGGAGCAAAACATATTCAATTATGGCATGGTATATCGGTTAAAAATCTATTATTACAGTTAACCCCCTATTTCAGTATGACAGACCTTGGTTTTAGCACATCTCTGGCATGGGCATCCCGCACGGATTACGTATTAAGTACCGCAGAGGTTTTAAATCCTTACTGGAGAGAAGTATTTGGTTGCGATAATATTATCAACGCATCCTATCCCCGTAATGAGGTGTTACTGCGTAATGTCACGCCGCTAGAACTACTGGGTTCAAAAATCGATACCAGGACAATGAAAGCCATTGCCAGCAAAAGGAAAAAGATATTTATTGCACCAACATGGCAACGATTCGATAATACCGAAATTTTAAGCAAAGAAATGCTTACGCAGCTCCTACTGTACACAAGTAAAAATAATATAGATGTGTTTATAAAAACACATCCATACCGTGCAGTCAATTTTGATAGCAACGCATTAAAAATTAATAATTTTTACTTTATCGATGCGGATGTTGATGTCTACCCTTTTTTGAATCGTTTTGATGCTTTGATAACGGACTATTCATCTATCATGTTTGATTTTCTGCTAACTAAAAAACCAGTCTTAACGCTGGACATTGCTCCAGGCGAGCATGCTAATTTCGAACCCAATTATGCGTTATTGCCAATAAATAATAAATTCCGATATACCTTTACTAAAGATAATATTACCAGCGTGCTGTATAAAGCATTATTTAAAGATGACAAAGCAGTAGAAAGAGAGTTAGCTGTTTCAAGGTTATTTCCAAATGACAGTACTAATGCCTGCCAACAAATGGAGATGTTAATCATAGATATTTTAGAAGATATAATATGTTAGAAAATAAAAATATGTATTATAAAAATAAACAGGATTAACATTTTGAATATTTTAAAAATCTATCTTTCATCAGGTTCAGTCCCCGTCATCCCTCAGATGTTGGACTTTGCGGAGTGCGCATATGATCCCCAAATTATCAAAATCATATGTTGGTACCGCAATGAAGTAACGCCATTTCAGTTAAAAGGAACAAATGCTTATTACATAAAACAGGCATATGCTGTCACCTCCGATTTTATTACTAAAATTATCAATGTCATTCAACAAACTCAACCTAAAATGGTTGAGATTCACTCTAACATTGTATTTACCAATGTTGAGTTATATCCCGTCATTGCCTCTATATCTAAATTACTAAAAAAAGAACAAATAAAGATACATTTATATGATGACGGCATACGCAGTATAGGTGAAAGGCTACAACTTAGTGAAATAAGCAAGAATGTCTTTCCAGAAGTAAGGGCAGTTCATATTAAATATTTACAGGCTATCCTGCAAAATGAAATCAATCCCTTCTCTGGCTATCTAAGAGAATCCTGGCCATTATTGATGAATTACCTATGGCATAATTTTTATGATGTCACCTATCATTTAATGGAACAGCACAAACAAAAATGGAGTTCGTCTTCATCTTTCCAGAAATCCATACAACAAAACACGAAAGAATTAACGACTGCTGATATCAAAACGATCAAACCCAAACAGCTTGCATTTTGCCTTTCGCTAATGAACTTAACAAACACCACAATCAACGAAATAAAGAAAGAAATCAAGCAAGATAATAGCTTATTGTACATGGGGGCTGGATATTTTAATCGCCAAAAAGATGATGATATTACTGAAAAGCAAGTCATAAAAATTCATAAGATGAGAGCAGCAGGAATCATCAAGCCAGATGATAAGATCATTTTCAAAGCACATCCAATTAACCACACAGAAAACAGAGCGAAAATAGTTTCCGCATTTGCCAGCGACAATATTTATACTCTACCTAATCACATTCCATTTGAAATCTTGCCGGTGATAGACTTAGCGCCAGCTGAAATTATCTGTAATTTCAGCACACTGATATTCACGATGGCACCAGACACATTTCGGCATATTATAGGAGATGCGGATACAGCAATAGAATCGTTAAAGAATCCAATACTTAATCGGCTTATAAACGCCAAAGTCATCAATAAAAATCTCGTTGGCGGGTGGCTTGACTAGCAAAACCGTTGTTACCGAAACGGGCCCCTTTAATATACCCGGCATATTTTAGGGACGCCATCCAGGATCGCTCAGAATTTAACACCTGGCCAGTTATAGTTTTCTTCTGCTTTTTTACATAATAAATCTAATTTGCTATGCCAATGTATCTTGTGCAACGAATCCAGTCGTTCATTATATTCTTCCTGGGTGGCGACAATAGGAGGAAGTCCATTATCATAAGCAATGGCTTCAATTTTAGGCGTATTGGACGAAAAATAAACCATCGGCGTACCAAAACATGCACCAGCAATCGTGTAGTGGTATCGTCCAGAAATCAGCACTGTGCTGTATTTGATAATAGACAGCCAATCCTCAAGCGTTTTAGCATCAAAGACCACTATCTCAGGGAATTTTGCCAAATAGTGATTTATAACCACTTGTTCTTTCTTATGAATCCCTTCTTTTTTCGAACCTGTTAAATATACAATTTTATGATTTGGATAATTCTCCTTTATTTTCGCAACAATAAAATCGGTCTTTAATAAACTATAATTAACCGCACCAGAGATACAAACGTAATCATCAGTGATTAACTGTTCAGGGATGTTTTTCTGAATTTTTCTGATTGTGAGCGGTAAACTATCAAAGGACTCGTTGCAAGAAACACCTAATACCATTCTAATAATTAAACAAGACAGGCTTTCTCTGGCCGCAATAAATTCACAGGAACGATATGCCTCTTTATAATAGTTAAGAATATTTTCATCTGTGGAATTGGGATAACAAGAGTGGTTAATCAGATAAACTCTTTTATTGAAGAATTTTTTTGCAGCGATGATCAAAAAAAGTAATGCTCTGACTCCCGGCTTAAAATCATGTATTGTACCTTCACCATTTACCACAATGAAGTCACTGGCATTCATAGCGTTCGCGATAGGTCTAAGATGCTGAATAAAATCTTCACGGGTACGAATATCACTTACTTTTTCTGGGATATGAGGCAACAGTGGAATTGTATAAACGGGCAAAGTAAAAATACTCTCCACACCCATGCGAGTTAATTGTTCTTTTATTTGCACCGAGGTCCCATTACATCCCCAGTGATATACATCCTCGGTATCATTAATAAGAAATACTTTCTGCCCCATAACCTTCTCCAGACTAGACTTTAACACAAACAATATTACTATTTAGTTTTATCCCAATAATCACTACATTCAACTTCACTGGCATCATAAAGTACATTCAATTTTGTTTTATTGAGATTAGGTCTCTCCCAGGCAATATCTTTTCTAATTACCCGGGCGGGCGTTCCCACAGCAATGCTATTATTAGTAATTATTCCTGTTACTAAACCTCGAATACCTATTATACTTCCATCTTCAATCTTGGCCCCGCCCAGTACGATAACTTGATCACCGAGCCAAACGTGATTGCCAATAATAATTGATTGTGCAATATTGATTCTGGTCTGCGTAATAACATCAAAGATAGGATGCGAGTCATGGGTTCTTAATATTGTATCTGAAGCAATCATACAATCATCACCGATGATTACATCTGTTTCCTCTGCTGTATTAATGAAACAATTTTTGGTGACTGTTGTTTTGTTACCAATACTGACCTTACACTTATCACCAACAATTACCTGTCCACGAAAAGAGGACATTGCCCCAAGAGAAAAATGCCCAAAGTCACCATAAAATTTGACACTTCCACTTAGTTCTTTGGCTTCGTTATGAATCAACAACGTATTGTTATTTCCTACAAACTGCACATTTACACGATGCTTAAGTGGACCACGGTAATATATGACGTTACCATTTTGGTCCTGGTCTTGTACCATCATCTATATTCTCTAATAATTAATACCTTTCACCACCTCAATAATCGAGGTGGTGGATATCGATGGCGTTCTGGGAAAATAGACCACTTCGCACAGGTACGACAAACTATCAAAGCGCCCTGCCCAGTCATCGCCCATCACCAGCGTATCGGCGTTAAACTGGCGAATATAGTCCGCTTTTTTCTCCAGCGACTCTTCGAGAAACACGCTGTCCACACATTTCAGCCCGGCAACAATCCCCATGCGATCGCTTTGGCTGTAAACCGGCATCCGACCTTTTTTCTGCATATTTAGCGCATCTGAAGAGATACCGACGATCAGTCGCTCCCCCAACTGTCTGGCACGTTGCAGAATACGCAAATGCCCGATATGAAAAACATCAAAGGTGCCGAAAGTAATGATCGTTTTCATACTACTCCCAGCGTCTTCTGTCTTAGCCAGCATTGTGCGGCAATTTCATCTACGGCTTTTTGCTCTTTAACCAGTGCCTCATTGCTCAGTTCATCGCGCTTATCATCGAGCGTCATGGCGACAATTTTCTCTTCACATGCCGCTGACACCAGGTTTTTCTGAATACGCTGCTCTTTGATTTTAGCCAGCGTTTTCTCCTGCTCTTGCCAGGCAATAACCGTGCGCAGCGTGCCTTTGTATCCGGTCACATTTTTGAGCGATTCAACGCAAGGCACCTCCACGCCGGTGCCGGTTTTTTGAATCAGGTAGCCCAGCGCTTTGATGTTATTGTCAAAACCGATGCAAACTTGTTGCTGTTTAGCCAGCTGTACCGTCATATCTTTGACCGATTTATCCCGCAGGCGCTGCAGTTGCGCCAGGGTATCGATAATTTGCCGCATGATTATTTACCTTCCGTTTTCTTTGCCTGCGGGAAAAGGGCCTGTAAGCGGCTTTGCACCAGTTCCAGAGAGGCCGGTTCACTGACTTCCTGGCGCAGAAAACGCTCAATGGCGGGGAACACTTTGACGGCCTTATCCACGCCGGGATCGGCTCCTGCAACATATCCGCCCAACGGGATCAGCGGCTTAATTTCCATATAGGCGGCATAGTTCTGTTTGAGCAGGCGGGCCGACTGCTGATGCGCGTGGGGCGTTACCTGGGTCATGCATCGACTGATCGACTGCCCGATATCAATAGCCGGATAATGTCCGGCCTCCGCCAGCTTACGGGTCAGAACAATGTGCCCGTCCAGCACCGCACGCGCGCAGTCGACGATCGGATCCTGCTGATCGTCTCCTTCCGCCAAAACCGTATAAATGGCGGTCATTGACCCATCGCTTTCACTGTTGCCAGCGCTTTCCACAAGCTTTGGGATCATGCCGAACGCCGACGGTGGATAGCCTTTCGTCGCCGGAGGTTCACCCAGTGACAACGCAATCTCGCGCTGCGCCATGGCATAACGGGTTAACGAATCCACCAGCAGCAAAACGTGATGTCCGCGATCGCGAAACCAGGCGGCAATAGAGTGGCAAAGCTCGGTGGCTTTCAAACGCATTAACGGCGACTCATCCGCAGGTGCCGCCACGATAATTGATTTTGCCAACCCTTCCGCGCCCAGAGCGTGATCGATAAACTCCTTCACCTCGCGGCCACGCTCGCCAATTAACCCCACCACCACGATGTCGGCCTTGGTCTGGCGGGTGATCATCCCCAGCAGTACGCTTTTTCCCACGCCGCTGCCGGCCATCAATCCCACGCGCTGGCCTTTGCCGATAGTTAGCAGACCGTTGATTGCTTTAACGCCAACATCCAGCGGTTGGTTCACCGACCGACGCGTGAGGGGGTTAATGGAAGGCGCCTGAGGCGGCAATACATCATTGCCCGTCAGACGCCCTTTGGCATCCAGCGGTTCGCCCAGGCCATTGACTACCCGCCCCAGCCAGCTTTCGCTGATCAGGATCTCCTGGGTTTTTTCTTCGGGGAAAACGCGCGCCCCCGCCATCAGTCCGACGGGATGCTTGAAGGGCATCAGGTAGGTGATATCGCGGTTAAACCCCACCGCCTGCGCGTCGATCAACGTATGGTCGGCGCTTTCGACGCGGCACAGCTGGCCGGTCGCCAGCGGACAGCCCACGCTCTCCAGCAAAATGCCGTTTACGCGCACCAGTCGCCCGGCAACCCGGGCTAAAGGGATCGACTCAATGGAACGCAGCGCGTTGTCAACGCTGGACAGGTCACTCACCCGTCGGCTCCGGCAGAAGCGACTCTTTGAGCGCCGACATACACTGGTCGAGTCGATGTTCGCAGCCAATATCCAGCTCGGATTTATCGGTAATCACCCGACACTCGCCCGCCTGCAGATCGGGTGATGGGGTCAGCCCCCATTCAGTGACCTTCTCCGGGGCAGCATCTTTGATACGGTTAAATTCTTCATGACTTAGCAGGACCTGTAGCGACTCAGGCATCGCAGGAAAGGCCGAAATCGCCTCTTCAACCAGCGACAGTAACTGCGTCGGTTGCAGCGCCAGCTCGCAACGAATCACCTGGCGAGTGACCTTTTCAACCAGTTGCAGCAGGTCTTCCCGCTGTTTACGCTGAATGTGCGCCAGGTAGTCGTTCACTTTGCCAGTGATGGCTTCCAGCGGTTGCGCTGCTTGCTCAAACTGCTTACGCCCTTCCTGCTGCCCGGCCAGGCTGCCTTCAGTGTATCCCTGACGACGGCCTTCATCGTGTCCCTTCTGATGACCTTCCTGAAAGCCCTGCTCCTGACCTTCCGTCATCCCCTGTTCAAAACCTTTTTGCAGGCCTTCCTGGAAACCGTCCATCAGTTGGCGCTGATAATCCGCAGGCGTGATCCCCGGCGTGAGCTGTTCAGCCTGCAAATGGCGCTGGCGAGGAGGAAAGCGGTGCAGTCGGTAACGACCACGAATGGTTTCAATCGCCATGTGTTACTCCGCCGTCTGTTCAGCAAACAGCTGTAGCTGAATTTCACCCGCTTCCTCAAGCTCGCGGGCAATCCCCATGATTTCACGGCGGATCTGTTCAATACGGCTCACCGGAACCGGACCCAGGCGCGACGTTATCGCCTCCAGCTGTTGTACCTGACGCTTAGGCATCACGGCATAAATCGACCGGCGCAACAGCGCTTCGGTACCTTTCAGCGCCACAGCCCAGTCTTCCATCGGCACTTCATCAAGGAGACGACGGCGCACCTCATCACTTTGGCGGCTCAGGATAAAGAAGTCGTACATTTCGTCCTGCAACTGCTCAAGAACATCTTCATCGCGTTCACGCAGCTGATCGAGGATCACCTGTTGGTTACCCTGGAAGCGGTTAACGATATCCGCGGCCTGCTTGATCCCCTTCACTTTCGAACCATGTTCGGACAGCACCGACAGCCCACGTTCGATCAACCGATCCAGCTCATCCACAACATCGCGATTCACATCGTTGAGCTTGGCAACCCGATAGAGGATCTCGTTTTGCACCGACTCATTCATGTAAGACAGTACCGTGGCCGAGATCTCCGGCGTCAGGAAGGCAAGGAAGACGGCCTGCAATTGCAAATGTTCTTCTGAGATCAGTATCGCCAACTGGCGCGGTTCCACCCACTGTAAACGCGCCATCCGCGAGCGGATCTCATCACCATAAATGCCGTTGATCACGCTGCTGGCGATTTCTGTTCCCAACGCTTTATTGAGGATCCCTTGCAGCATGGAACGCGAGGCACCGTTGATGCCGCTCTGCTCGCGGAACTCATCAAAAAAGTTATTGATCACTTTTTTCGCCATGCTGGTTTTCACGCCAGACAGACGCGCCATGTTTTCACTCAGACGAACCACCTCTTCACGGCTGAGCTTTTGCATCACCGTGGCTGCCGCCTCCTCGCCCAGACACAGCAATAAAATTGCGGCCTGTTCCAGGTAGCTGTTGTTACTGCCGTTATTTATTGTCAATTCGCTCATTGCTGGTAATCCATTGTCTGAGAACTTCAGCTACGCGATCGGTGTCGCTCATCGCCAGTTTTTGCAGGAACTCCAGCTTCACTTCCAGACCGGAACTCTGCGAAGGCAAGCTGTCGTCACCAGGGAAAGAAGGCAGTTCAATATTTTTGCGTTCATCTTCAGCAGCCGCAAAATGGGGCTTGTCCGCAGGGATCGCGATCGGTGCGGCGTCCAGCGCCAGTTCAGGCGTAGAGGTCCGGCGGCGCTCGACAGTCAAACGTTTCATGACCGGGCGCACGACAAACAGCAGCAGCAGTAACGCCAGCAGGCCACAGCCAATTAAGCGAACCCAGGCCAGAATGCTGTCATCCTTCCATAAAGGCAGCGTCGGCTCGACGGGGATCGACTGCGGCACAAAGTTGAGCAGGGATAAGGACAGATTGTCGCCACGCTTTGCATCAATCCCGGCAGCGTTATTCAACAGCACCGTCAGCTGCGTGGTTTGTTCCGGTTTCCAGTTCTTTAATGCCGGCGCGCTCTGGTTGAGGACTATGGCCACATTTAAACGTTTGATGTCGAATCCAGGGTGCTGGATATGTTCAACGCTACGGTCCCAGGAGTAGTCGCGTTTGTTCTCGCTATGTTTTGACAGCGCGGCTGGCTGGCGTGAATCCTCAGGCGTCGTCCCTGCGGCGCCATTTCCCACCGGGTTTGCCGCCAACGGAGGACGATTGCTCAGCGAGCCGGGGATCCCCATAGCGATTTGGTTGGTATCACTATCGAGTACCGTTTCTTCACGATTAACCTTCGGCGTGTCACCGTAGTGCTCCTGGGTTTCATCGATATTGCTCAGATCGAGATCCGGCATCACGCTCACGCGGTAGTTGCTGGTTCCGACCAGCGAGTCGAGGACATTGGCGAGACTGGCGCGGGTCTTATCCTGAATATCTTTGAGGATCTGGTCGCGCTTACGCGTCGCCGCAGAAACGGCTTCTCCCGCGCCAATGCCGTCGGACAGTAAATTCCCCGCCTGGTCGACAACGCTAACCTTCGAGGCATTCAAATTGGGCACACTGCCGGACACCAGATGCACAATGGCATTTACCTGGTCCATGTCCAGCTTGCTGCCATAATGCAGACGCACCACTACTGAAGCACTGTTTTGCGGCTCATCGCTGACGACAAATGAACTCTCTTCATTCAGCGCCAGATGCACGCGGGCACTCTCAACGGCGTCCAGCGTCATGATGCTCTGCGCCAGTTCACCTTCCAGGCTCCGCTTATAGCGGACGTTCTGCACAAACTGACTGGCGCCCAGCACTTCGTCTTTATCCATCAGCTCGTAGCCGCTGGGCAGCATGGCTTGCACGCCTTTCGCCGCCAGCGTCATCCGCGTTTTCGACAGCGCCTCTTCCGGAACCAGAATTTGCCCGCTTTGCGGGTCGATACGATATTCCAGCTTTTCACCATCCAGCACGGTGACTATTTGTGAAACCGGGAGATGTTCCTGACTACCGTACAGCGAAACATAGCCGTGATTGCTGTTCCACAGCACGCTGACAATAATGGCTGTCGCCGCAATGGCCGCTGCCGCCAGTAACGCCAGACGTTTATTACCATCCAGGCGAAAAGAGAACGAGGGTAAAAACTGAGTGAGTTTTTTTATTAATTCATTCATAGCGTTAGACTGACATGCTCATCAGGTCATTGAATCCGGAAGCGACTTTATTTCTGACCTGAACCAGAGCAGAAAACGATAACGATGCCTGCTGACTGGCAATCATGGCCCCCGCCAGGTCGTCGCTTTTCCCCATCTCAATGACCGTTTGTTTTTGCTCCGCGACCTGCTGAAATTGATCAACATGATTCAGCGCGCCTTGCATGACGTGGTCGAACGAGACCGGAGATGATGCCGACTGGGCGCCCACGGCGTTAATCTGCATTGGCGAAAGGACAGGCGCCTGAGCGACCGCTTTCATCTGCTGCATGTCCTGCATCATTTGCGTCTGCATCGTACTGACTGGGGCTATCGTATTTATGCTCATGACCTACTCTTAAAATTAAAAAAGCGTTCTCGCTACCACAGACTGATTCAGGAAAAGATCTCTATTCCCTGTTTTCGCATTGACGCCAGACGATAACGAAGCGCGCGTGGGGTAATGCCTAATAAATCAGCAATTTTGGTTTTATTACCCTGATATTTACGCATCAGGTCAGCGATATATTGATACTGCGCGCTACGGCCATGCTGACCCAGATTATCGCTGGTCGTTATTGGCATACTGGGCTTTGGCTGCCATTGCGGTTCGCTCCAGGAATCAGATTCAATGGATGGCAGACCTAAGGTATCGGGATAAATGACACCATCACGATTCAGGATCATTCCCCGTTGGATAGCGTTCTCAAGTTGACGCACGTTCCCCGGCCATTCGTAGCTGAGTAACGCCCGGCGTGACGATTCAGAAAGCTTGATATTTTTAACCAGTACCGTGGAGTATTTTTTGATAAACGACTCCGCCAGCGGAATAATGTCTTCCATACGCTCGCGCAGCGGCGGCATCGTCAACGGAATAACTGACAACCGATAATAGAGATCTTCTCTGAAGCGTCCTGCAGCCACTTCTTCTTCAAGATTTTTATTGGTACAGGCAATTAAACGGAAGTTCAGTTTGATTAAACGGTTACTGCCTAAGCGCTCAACCTGTTGCTCCTGCAATACACGCAATATTTTAGCCTGTAGCGCTAAAGGCATATCGCCAATCTCATCCAGTAATAATGTACCGTTATTGGCTAATTCCATTTTCCCCGGCACGGTCGCCACTGCTCCGGTGAATGCCCCTTTATCGTAACCAAACAACGTGGCTTCGAGCATATTTTCAGGGATAGCGGCACAGTTCACCCCGATATAGGGGGCCTGTGGCTCCTGCGCAAACGTAATTGAATGGATAAATTTGGCGATACATTCTTTACCAGTACCGGTTTCACCATGGATAAGCACTGGAACATTAAACGCAGCAATACGCCTTGCCATTGAAAAAATATTGATACTGGAGGCTGCTTCGGCAATAAGTTCAAACATGATTATTTTACACTTAGAAGTAAAGTTAACATCCGTTACGAGAAATATACAAATCATTCCAAAGCACAATCATCGAATAATAGATATCGCCCGTGCCATGTTTTAATCCCATCCTTGCTCATGTTTTACCGCCCCATCAAGGGGCAGCCCTATTGAAGACTATTTCAAAATAGGGTTTTTCCTAAAAAAATAGTAACACCGGTGCCTTTAACAATCTTAAATTA